>Ga0180223_1000063_pt1 | contig 261908 bp, 257 predicted proteins | sample eDN5th30CKraftOP_FD_151337 | JGI IMG/M metagenome (GOLD analysis project Ga0180223, IMG submission 151337) | Enriched Organic Plus compost microbial communities from Emeryville, California, USA - eDNA 5th pass 30_C Kraft OP (version 2) (version 2) ...
CTGCCCAACCAGGCGAACCGCTTCGCGCTTGAATTCATCAGTGAAAGTTCTTCTGCTGCGTGTCATCGTCCTTCTCTCCAGGCATCATCATGCCATCTGATGTGTCCGGAGAGATAGGGCAAGGCCAATCATGAGCGCCCGAATATGGCTCTGGGCGGATTTACCCCGAAACAGCGGCTGGCTATGGCCGCGTAGCGTTCCTACTTCTGGCAAGCGCTAAAAATGGGGGGATTACCGAAGGGCTTCCGCTACCCCCAGTGCGGCAGTGGCAGGCGTATATACCTTTCTCATGGATCAGTAACTTACTTTTTAGTGCGTTCTTGCCGAATAGCGAGTCTATGTCGAAAATGCCTGTACGGCAATTCACCGCGAGAACGCACCAACCATGGCTCTTTCACTACCAGATCCCATTTCTGCCTACTTCGAGCTCAGCAACGGCTCGGACACCGTTCGCGTCGACTACTGCTTCACGCAGGATGCGGTTGTTGTTGATGAAAGACGCACACACCGAGGCCATGAGGCTATCCAGTCCTGGAAGCGTGAAGCACGGAAGAAATTTGAGTACACCGTTGAGCCTGTCAACGTTTCCCGAGAGGGTGACCGGATAACCGTTTTGGCAAATGTTGTCGGCAACTTTCCCGGTAGCCCTGTTCAGCTTGACCATGTTTTTGAACTGGCGGACGACAAGATCAAATCGTTGGAGATCCGCTAATGTCCCTGAACCTGGAACTACAAGGCAAGCGGGTCCTGGTGACGGCGGGTACCAAAGGCGTGGGAAAAGCTGTCGTTGACCTGTTCCGAGAACTCCGCGCGAAAGTGCTCACCACCGCGCGGGAGCAACCCGCCGATATGTCAGCAGACATTTTCGTCGCTGCTGACCTGACAACAGTCGAAGGCTGCAACTCTGTGGCAAATGCAGTTATTGCCAGTTTTGGCGGCGTGGACATCATCGTCCATGTCCTGGGTGGCTCGACCGCACCTGCTGGAGGCTTCGCGGCTTTGGGTGAAGAGGAGTGGCAACGCGAATTGAGCCTCAATTTGCTGCCCGCTGTCCGACTTGATCGCGCGTTGCTGCCTGGCATGTTGGCTCAAGGCGCAGGCGTGGTTATTCACGTCACTTCAATCCAGCGCGAGTTGCCTCTGCCGGAATCAACCACCGGCTATGCGGCAGCGAAGGCCGCGCTCTCGACTTACAGCAAGAGCCTGTCGAAGGAGATTTCGCCCAAGGGCATCCGCGTCGTGCGGGTCGCGCCAGGCTGGATCGAGACAGAGGCAGCCGTGGCCCTTGCCGAGCGCCTGGCCTTGCAGGCTGGGACAGACTATGAGGGGGGCAAGAAGATCATCATGGACTCTCTAGGCGGCATTTCGTTGGGGCGACCATCAAAGCCCGTCGAGGTTGCGAATCTCATCGCCTTCCTGGCTTCGCCACGCGCGGCAACCATCACGGGTGCCGAGTATGTGATCGACGGCGGCACGGTCCCGACTGCATAGGGCTGACCCGCCCCGCGGCGCAAGACGCTCCAGTCGTCGTTCCCTAGTCAGTGCGGCATTTTCTCGCCCGGGCGCAGCGTCAGAATCCTCACGCCATTGCGGGTCACGGCCACGGTGTGCTCGAACTGGGCTGACAGTTGGCCGTCGCGTGTAACGACCGTCCAGCCATCGTCTTCGGTTTGGACGGCCCCTCTGCCTTGGTTCAACATGGGTTCGATGGTGAACACCATGCCTTCGCGCAGCACCAGGCCGGTACGCGGCTTGCCCCAGTGCAGCACCTGTGGCTCTTCGTGCATTTCGCGCCCGATGCCGTGTCCGCAGTATTCCCTCACCACCGAATAGCCTTTCCTGTGGGCATGTCGCTCGATGGCATGGCCCACGTCGCCCAGCGTGGCGCCGGGGCGGACGGCCTGGATGCCTTTCCACATCGCTTCATAGGTTGCGTCCACGAGCCTGCGGGCGGGCGGCGACACCTCGCCCACCAGGTAGGTCTTGCTGGAGTCGGCGATGTAGCCATTTTTTTCCAGCGTGATGTCGAAATTGACGATGTCCCCGTCCTGCAGAATGTCCTTCGCAGAGGGGACTCCGTGGCATACCACCTGGTTGCGGGAGGCGTTGAGCGCGTAGGCGTACCCGTACTGCCCCTTGCTGGCCGGACGTGCATGCAGCTTATGCACGATGAGGTCTTCGACCAGGTCGTTGACCTGCATGGTGGAGATGCCGATCAGGTCCAGCCTGTCGAGGTGATTGAACACCTCTGCCAATAATCGGCCCGACTCTGCCAGTAGCGCGATTTCTTCCGGCCGTTTGGTCATGCCGGCTCCATCTTGACAGGCTGTGCCACGACGCCGGCGGCCCGCAGTTCACGCCCCATGATCTCGTTGAACGTCAATGTCGGATTCGTTTCGCACAGCATGCCGACCCTGATCCAGAAGGCTGCTTGTGCGTTGATCGACCGGCACGACACCGCGCTGGCCTTTCGCAACTGGTCGTGCAGCTCGTCGTCGATGTTTACGATGCCCATGAGTGCAGGTCTATATGAAACGTATACGGATCATATATTCCTTTTGTGTGGCGACGCAAGTGCATGCCTACCATGACCGTAGGGAAGGGAGCGGGTTGGCCGTTTTGAGGCAAAGTCATGCCGCGCTAAGATGCGTCCTGTTTCGAGGGCCCCCGGCACTGCCGTGGTGGCCCCGTCAAGCGTTGAAGCGTCGTGCGGCGGTGTCTTCGCGTCCCCGCCGCGATGGCCGAGGCCGGCCAGCCTCGGCATGGGGCGCGCACCGGGCGCGCCCGATCTCCGAGTACACCAGGAAACCATTTACACACAGCCCGACGGCTGCCTGATTTTCGCTGGCTGCCATGCCATGCCATGCCTTGCCGCGCCGCCGGCCAGCACCATTGCCATACATGACAGAACAAGAACGAACCAAGCACTATTCCATGTCCGCTTCCGCTTCGCCCGAAACGATGCCGTCGGGCGACGAGGTGTCGCATTTGCGGCGGGTCCTGAAGCCGCGCCATTTGACCATGATCGCCATTGGCGGGGCCATCGGCACCGGCCTGTTCGTGGCGTCGGGCGCGACGATCGCGCAGGCCGGGCCGGGCGGCGCGCTGCTGACTTATCTGATCATCGGCGCGATGGTCTATTTCATCATGACCAGCCTGGGCGAACTGGCGGCCTTCATGCCGGTGCCCGGTTCCTTCGCCACGTATGCGTCGCGCTATGTCGACAAGGGCTTCGGTTTCGCGCTGGGCTGGAATTTCTGGTTCAGCTGGGCGGTGGTGGTGGCGGTCGACCTGGTGGCGGCGCAACTGGTCATGGCGTACTGGTTCCCGGATGTTCCCGGGATTCTCTGGAGCGGGCTGTTCCTGTTGTTGATGCTGGGGCTCAACGCGTTTTCGGCGCGCGGCTTCGGCGAGAGCGAGTACTGGTTTTCGCTGATCAAGGTGGTTGCCGTGATCTGTTTCTTGGTCACGGGCGTGGCGATCCTGGCCGGCATCGTCCATACCGGGCACATGCCGGGGTTCGCCAACTGGACCGTGGGCGAGGCGCCATTCGTCGGCAACTTCGCCACCATGGTCGGGGTGGCCATGGTGGTGGCGTACTCGTTCCAGGGCACGGAGCTGGTGGGCGTGGCCGCCGGCGAGTCGGAGGACCCGCGGCGCAACGTGCCGCGCGCCATCCGCCGCGTGTTCTGGCGCATCCTGCTGTTCTATGTGCTGTCGATTGCCGTGATCGGCTTCCTCATCCCTTATACGGACCCGCATCTGTTGCGCAGCGAAGTGAGCGACATCGCGGTCAGCCCGTTCACGCTGGTGTTCGAACAGGCCGGGCTGCTGGCGGCCGCCACGGTGATGAACGCGGTGATTCTGACGTCGGTCCTGTCGGCGGGCAATTCCGGCATGTACGCGGCGACGCGGATGCTTTTCAACATGGCCCGCGAAGGCATGGCGCCGCGCCGGTTCGCCCGGTTGAGCCGTTCCGGCGTGCCGCTGTATGCGCTCTTGGGAACCACGGCGCTGGCCAGCCTGTGCCTGTTGAGCGCGGTGTACAGCCCGCAGGCTGTCTATATCTGGCTGCTCAACCTGGCGGGCATGACGGAGTTCATTGTGTGGCTGAGCATCGCGGTGAGCCACTACCGGTTCCGCAAGGGCTATGTCCTGCATGGCCACGACGTGCAGGCGCTGCCTTACCGGGCGGGGCTGTTTCCGTTCGGGCCGCTGTTTGCCTTCGTGCTGTGCCTGGTGATCACCCTGGGCCAGAACTACGAGGCTTTCCTGCAGGACCGCATCGACTGGGGCGGCGCCCTGTCCACGTACCTGGGCATCTTGTTGTTCCTGGCGACCTGGGCGGGCTACCGGATCGTGTGCCGGTCGCGCTGGGTGCGCTACGCGGATATGCGCTTCGATTTCGCCGACGTCGAAGACGCCGCGGGGCCGCCGGCGCGCGGCTGAGCGCCTACGAAACCTTGCGCACTTCGGTGGCGGCGGGCGGCAGCCCGGTGCCATCCCTGGCCTGCGGGGCCATGAACGGGATGGGCTTGCCGGTGCGCTTGTCGACCAGCACGGAGTGCGGTTCGCCCCGGGCGAACAGGTGCCGTTCGCCCCATTGCCGCAGCGCCACCACCAGCGGAAACAGGCTTTCGCCCTTGGCGCTGAGCACGTATTCCTGGTAGGCGCTGCCGTCCGAGGCCGCCTGGGTCTCGAGTATGCCGGCCTCGACCAGTTTGCGCAGGCGGTCGGCCAGGATGTTGCGGGCCACCCCCAGGCTGCGCTGGAAATCGCCGAAGCGCCGCATGCCATCGAAGGCGTCGCGCACGATCAGCAGCGACCAGCGGTCCCCGACGAGATCGACGGAGCGCGCGACGGGGCAGGATTGGCCGTTCAATGGTTTGCGGCGTGGCATGAGAGGGCGGGGCGTGAGATTGGCGATCGTGTGGTTGCATTTTAAAACTGCATGGCCTAGCATTCAACTAGTTTTGTTTTAAAACTAGATTGGATGGTATCGATCATGGCGGCTTCTTGTGATGTGGCGGCGGTCGGCCGCGGCGTGGCTTGCGCGGCGCGCGCCGGTATGCCGCGCGGCCTGGTGATGTTGTTTGCCGCGGCGTGCGGCCTGAGCGTGGCGAACGTGTATTACGCACAGCCGCTGCTGGACGCGCTGGCGCTGGAGTTCGGCATCGGCCACGCGGCGGTGGGCGGCGTGATTACGGCCACGCAGGCTGGCTGCGCGCTGGCTTTGCTGCTGCTGGTGCCGCTGGGCGACCGTGTCGACCGCCGCCGCCTGATGGCCGCACAGGCGCTGGCGTTGGCGGTGGCGCTGGCGGTGGTGGGCGTGGCGCCGTCGGCGCCGGTGTTGCTGGCCGGCATGCTGGCGGTGGGCTTGCTGGGCACGGCGATGACGCAGGGCTTGATCTCCTACGCCGCCAGCGCGGCGGAGCCGGGCGAGCAGGGGCGGGTGGTCGGCGCGGCGCAGGGCGGCGTGGTCATCGGCCTGCTCGGGGCGCGCGTGTTCGCGGGCGGCGTCAGCGACCTGGCGGGCTGGCGCGGCGTGTATTTCTGCGCGGCCGCGCTGATGCTGGCGATCGCGCTGCCGCTGTGGCGGCGCTTGCCGGCGCTGGCGATTCGGCCGGATGCCATGGGCTACGGCCGCCTCATCCTGTCCATGCTGGGGCTGTTGCGCGCCGAGCGGGCGCTGCAGATCCGCGGCGTGCTGGCGCTGTTGATGTTCGCCGTGTTCAACATTTTCTGGAGCGCGCTGGTACTGCCGCTGCGGGCGCCGCCCTATGGCTTCTCGCATACGGCGATCGGCGCGTTCGGGCTGGTCGGCGTGGCGGGCGCCCTGGCGGCGGCGCGCGCAGGGCATTGGGCCGACCGGGGCCACGGCCAGCGGACCAGCCTGGCCGCGCTGGCGCTGTTGTTGCTGGCCTGGTGGCCGCTGTCGCTGCTGGAAAGCTCGCTATGGGCGCTGGTGATCGGTATTGTGCTGCTGGACATGAGCGGCCAGGCGCTGCACGTCACCAACCAGAGCATGATCTTCCGCGCCCGGCCGCAGGCGCACAGCAGGCTGGTCGGCCTCTACATGCTGTTCTATGCGGTGGGCAGCGGCCTGGGCGCGGCCGCCGCGACCGCCATGTATGCCCACGCCGGCTGGCACGGCGTGTGCCTGCTGGGCGCGACGGTCAGCCTGCTGGCGTTGTTGTTCTGGGCGGCTACCCGGCGCTATATGCCGCCGGCCTTGCCGGGCACGCCGCCAGGGCGGGGGCCGGCGGCTGCTGTCCCGGGGCACGGGTAAAGCGCGGGCGGCGCGGCAGGCTCAGGGCGCATGCCGGCTGCTGCTGTCGCGCACCACCAGTTCGCAGGGCACGCTGTGCACGGTGGGGCCAATCGCCTCCTCGGGCGCGGCCTGCATGGCGGCGAGCAGGGCGCGGGCGGCCTGCCGGCCGATTTCGTAGGGGCGCGTGCGCACGGTGGTCAGGCCCGGTTCCACGATGCCGGCCAGCGGCACGTCGCCAAAGCCGGCCACCGCACAGTCGCGTGGTATGGATACGCCGAAGGCCGGCGCGCGCAGCAGGGCGCCGATGGCGAGGTGGTCGTGCGCGAACACGATCGCCTCGGGCCGGCGCCCGGCCGGCTCCTGGGCGAACCGGGCGATGTGGGCGATACCGGCGGCGTAGTCGTCGGTTTCGTCGGCGCGCGCGATGTCCGCATCCAGCCCGGCTTGTTGCATGGCTTCGGCATAGCCTTGCGCGCGGCGCGCGGCGCGCGTGTCGTGCTGTGCGCCGCTGAGCGCGAAGCGGATGCGGCGCGCGCCCTGTTGCAGGAAATGCCCGGCCAGCATCCGGCCCACGTCGCGCTGCGCGAAGCCGACTTGGTGATAAGGGCGGCCGTCGAGGATTTCCCAGGCCTCGACCACGGGAATGCGCAAGCTCTGCAGCAGCGTCTCGATAGCCGGCGCATGGTCGCCGCGGGTCAGGATCAGCCCGCTGGGGTGCCAGCCGGCCAACGCGCGGACCGCCCGGGCCTCGGTGTCCACGGAGTATTCGCTGTTGGCCAGCAGCAGTTGCAGGCCTTGGGCGTCCAGCGTCTCGCTCATGCCGCGGACCAGTTCGGCGAACGTGGGGCTGCTGACGTTCTGCATGACCGCGCCCACCGGTCCGCCCTGGGTAGAGGCGAGGCGGCGCGCCACCTGGCTGGGCATGTAGCCGGTGTCGGCGATCACCGCGTCGATGCGCGCCCGCAGCTTGGGCGAGACTTTATGCGGCGTATTGAAATAGCGCGAGGCCGTGACGGAGGAGACGCCGGCCAGGGCGGCCACGTCGTGGATGGTGTAGTGGCCGAGCTTGGGCCGCGCGCGAGGCCGCGCCTGCGCGGCGTCGTCGTCCGCCTGGGGCGGCCCGAAAGGCTTGGGCCGGGAAGGCCGTGGGGGTGTCGTCATGGTTCGCACTATACCTCTTGCACACCATGAATGATACCGGTACCATTTGAAATGAAACCGGTATCATTTTGGCCGGCGCCACCATAACCACAACCCTGCATCCACCAGACAGGAGACAAAACCATGAAGACTTCACGCATTCGCTGCGGGCTGGGCGCCCTGGCCGCGTTCGCCATCCTGGCCGCCGCGCCGCTGGCCCAGGCGGCCGGCTATCCGGAAAAGCCGGTCACGCTGGTGGTGCCGCAGCCGCCCGGCGGGGCCGCCGACGCGGTGGCGCGGCCGTTCGCGCAAGCGCTGTCGGACCGGCTGGGCCAGCCGGTCGTGGTCGAGAACCGGGCGGGCGCCAACGGCAACATCGCGGCCGCCTATGTGGCGCAGCGGCCCGCCGACGGCTACACCATTTTCTATGGCTCCATCAGCACGCTGGCGGTCAACCCGCACCTGTACAAGTCGCCGGGCTTCGATCCGTTCAAGGATTTCCAGCCCATCACCCTGACCAACCAGACGCCCAATGTGCTGGTGGTCGGCGCGCAGACGCCGTACCAGTCGGTGGCCGACGTGGTGAAGGCCGCCAAGGCGCAACCCGGGCGGCTGGCCTTCGGGTCGGCGGGCAATGGCAACACCATGCACCTGACCGGGCTGCAGTTCCAGGCCAGCACCGGGACCGAGCTGGTGCACGTGCCGTACAAGGGCGGCCCGGCCGCGCTGACCGACGTGATGGGCGGGCAGATTCCCATGATGTTCCACAACCTGTCGGCGGTCTTGCCCGTGGCGCAGACCGGCAAGGTGCGCATCCTGGCGGTGGCCGACGAGAAGCGCGCGCCGCTGGCGCCGGACGTGCCCACCATGGCCGAGGCCGGCGCGCCCGGCACGGTGCAGATCGCCTGGAGCGGCATGCTGGTGCGGCGCGGCACCCCCGCGCCCATCGTGCAGCGCCTGCACCAGGAAATGGCGGCCATCCTGGCCACGCCGGAATTCCGCAAGCCGCAGGAAGCCCAGGGCAGCGAGATCCTGTCTTCCACCCCCGAGGAATTCGAGGCCCGCCTGAAGGCCGACTCCCGGCGCATGGCCGAGGTGATCAAGGCCGGCAATGTGCATATCGACTGAGTTTCATTGATGCCCGCTCCCAATCTTTTCAAGCGCGCGCTGCAGGCGCGCCAGCCGCAGATCGGCCTGTGGTCGACCCTGCCGTTTCCCATGGTGTCCGAGTTGATCGCAGGCGCCGGCTTCGACTGGCTGCTGATCGATACCGAACACACGCCCAGCGACCCGATCGTGGTGCAGCAGTTGCTGCAGGCCGTGGCCGCCGAGCGCGAGCGGCCGTCATCGGCGGTGGTGCGGCCGGCCTGGAACGACACGGTGCTGATCAAGCGCCACCTGGACGTGGGAGCGCAGTCCTTGCTGCTGCCGTTCGTGCAGAACCGCGCCGAAGCCGAAGCCGCGGTGGCGGCCACGCGCTACCCGCCGCGCGGCGTGCGCGGCATGGGCGGCTCGATGCGCGCCTCGCGTTTCGGCCGCGACGCCGACTACGTGCGGCAGGCCGAACGCGAACTGTGCGTGCTGGTGCAGATAGAAACCATGGAGGCGCTCGAGCAGCTCGAGCAGATCGCTTCGGTCGACGGCGTGGACGGCGTGTTCATCGGGCCCGCCGACCTGTCGGCCAGCCTGGGAGTGGCCGGCGAACTGCAGCATCCGAAGGTGCGCAAGGCCATCGACGACGCCATCGCCCGCATCCTGGCCTGTGGCAAGGCGCCCGGCATTCTCATGCTGGACGAGCCGCGCGCGCGCCAGTGCCTGGCGCAGGGCGCCCTGTTCGTGGCGGTGGCCACCGACCAGGTGCTGCTGCGCAAGGCTTGCGACGAGACCGCGGCGCGCTTTGCCGGGCGCCCGGATGGTGGCGCGCCCGCTGCCTATTGATGCCCCAGGAAACGCCCCCCATGACCGACACTCCCACGCGCAAGACGCCCGCGACCCTGCGCAGCCATCGATGGTTCGCCAGCGACGATATCCGCGGTTTCGCGCACCGCCAGCGCATGCAGCAGCAAGGCCTGAACCGCGAAGAATTCATGGGCCGGCCGGTGATCGCGCTCATCAATACCTGGAGCGACCTGTCGCCATGCCATGCACACCTGCGCGAGCGCGCCGAGGCGGTCAAGCGCGGCGTGCTGCAGGCCGGCGGCTATCCGCTTGAGCTGCCCGCATTGAGCCTGGGCGAGGTGATGGTCAAGCCCACCACCATGCTGTACCGCAACCTGCTGTCGGTCGAGTGCGAAGAGCTGCTGCGCAGCCTGCCGATCGACGGCGCGGTGCTGATGGGCGGCTGCGACAAGACGCCGCCCGCGCTGGTAATGGGCGCATTGTCGATGGACCTGCCGGTGATCTTCATGCCGGCCGGCCCCATGCTCAACGACCGCTACCGGGGCCAGGCCGTGGGCGCCGGCACGCATACCAAGAAATTCTTCGCCGAATACACCATCGGCGCCATCGGCAAGGCCGAATGGGTGGCGCTGGAGTCGCGCATGACGCGCAGCGTGGGCACCTGCAACACCATGGGCACGGCCAGCACCATGACCGCCATCGTCGAGGCGCTGGGGTTGTCGCTTCCGGGCGCGATGGCGATCCCGGCGGTGGACGCGGCGCATACCCGCATGGCGTGGCAGTGCGGCTACCGCGCGGTCGAGATGGTGTGGGAAGACCTGCGGCCTTCACGCATTTGCAGTGCCGCGGCGTTTCGCAATGCCATGGTGGCCTACGTGGCGCTGGGCGGCTCCACCAATGCTGCCGTGCATTTGCCGGCCATGGCGGGGCGGGCCGGCATCGCGCTGTCGATCGACGAGATCGACGCCATCGCGCGCGACGTGCCGGTGATCGCTAACCTGTATCCATCGGGCGAGCGCCTGATGGAGGATTTTTTCTACGCGGGCGGACTGCCGGCGGTATTGCGCAAGGTGGCCGCGCACCTGGACCTGTCGACTCTGACCTGTACCGGCCGCACCCTGGGGGAGAATCTCGCCGCCTGGCCGGTCGCGGACGACGACGGCACCATCCTCGATCCGTCGGCGCCCCTCAAGCACGGCGTGGCGGAGTGCCCGGAAGCCGGCCTGGCCATGGCGGTGGTGCGCGGCAACCTGGCGCCGGACGGGGCCGTGATCAAGCCGTCGGCGGCCAGCCCGTGCCTGCTGCGGCATACCGGCCCGGCGCTGGTATTCGATTCGAATGCCGAGATGTTCGCGGCCATGGCCGACCCCGACCTGGACGTGGACGAGAATACCGTGCTGGTGCTGCGCAACGGCGGGCCGATAGGCGGGCCCGGCATGCCGGAATGGGGCAACCTGCCGATTCCGAAGAAGCTGCTGCAGCGGGGAGTGCGCGACATGCTGCGCATTTCGGACGCGCGTATGAGCGGCACGCATTACGGCACCTGCGTGCTGCACGTATCGCCCGAATCCGCCGTGGGCGGGCCGCTGGCGCTGTTGCGCAGCGGCGACCTGGTGCGGCTGGACATCGGCGCGCGCAGCCTCGACATGCTGGTGTCCGAGGCCGAGCTCGAGGCGCGCCGGCGCCAGTGGTCGCCGCCGCCGCGGCCCCATGCGCGCGGCTACTCCCGCATCTACCAGAACGAAGTCACCCAGGCCCACCTGGGCTGCGACTTCGCCAGCCTGGCCGGCAACGCGCCGACGCCCGAACCGCCTATCTACTGAGTCCGCCATGCCCGCCGAACCCCTCGTCATCGAGCGCCTGGAAGCCTTTGTTTTCCGCGCGCCCGCCGAACCACCCGTGCAGACTTCGTTCGGCATCATGAAGAGCCGGCCGGCGGTGCTGGTGAGCGTCACCGATGCCGATGGATGCTTTGGCTGGGGCGAGATCTGGTGCAACTTCCCGATCGTCGGCGCCGAACACCGCGCGCGGCTGGCGCTGGCGTATTGCCGCCCGCTGGTCGAAGGCCGCGCCTGGCCTGGGCCCGCCGCATGCTGGCGCGCGCTGCAGGCGCAACTGGCGGTGCTGGCGCTGCAGACCGGCGAACAGGGGCCGCTGCAGCAGGTCATGGCGGGCGTGGACACCGCCATGTGGGATCTGGCCGCGCGCCGGGCCGGCGTGCCGCTGTGGCAGTTGCTGGGCGGGCCCGCCGAGGCGCCGCCGGTGGCGGTGTATGCGTCGGGCATCAATCCGACCCGACCGGCGGAGCTGGCGGCCGCCAAGCGCGCCGAGGGCTATCGGGCCTTCAAGCTGAAAGTCGGCTTTGGCGCCGGGCGCGACCTGGCCAACCTGCGCGCCATGCGCGAGGCCATCGGGCAAGACGTCGCGCTGATGGTCGATGCCAACCAGGCGTGGGACGAACAAGAGGCCGCGCAGGCGGGTCGGCGCATGGCCGATTTCGGCCTGCTGTGGCTGGAGGAGCCGATGCGCGCCGACGTGCCGCTATCGCGCTGGGCGGCGCTGGCGCAAGCCCAGCCGTTGCGGCTGGCGGGCGGCGAGAACTATGCCAGCCTGGTGCAATACCAGAATGCCATCGCGCGCCCCGGGCTGGCCGTGCTGCAGCCGGACGTGGGCAAATGGGGCGGCATCACGGGTTGCCTGGAAGTCGGGCGCGCCGCCGTCGCGGCGGGCAAATGGTATTGCCCGCACTGGCTGGGCGCGGGCATCGGCCTGCGCGCGTCCATGCACTTGAAGATCGCGGCCGGCGGCGCGGGCTATGTGGAGGTGGACGCCAATCCGAACCCGCTGCGCGACTTGCTGGCCGAACCATCGTTCGCTGTCCGGGACGGCCTGGTGCGCCTGCCCGCGGCGCCTGGCCTGGGCGTGGCGCCGAACCTGCAGGCATGCCGCCCATATGCGGTGGCGGTGGCAACGGCAGAGGTCTAGGCCCGCGCATCACGTGCCGCGGATGCCCGCCTGTTCGATCACCGCTGCCCACTTGCGCATTTCCGCGTCGATGAAGCGGCCGAAGTCCGCCGCGCTGCCGGGATGCGGCTCCATGCCTTGCGCCAGGAAGCGGCGCTTGATGTCGGCGTCGGCCAGGGCCTGGTTGATGGCTTCGTCCAGCTGCCCGACCACCGCGGGCGGCACCTGGGCCGGCGCCATGAAGCCATACCAGCCCGCCGCGACCACGCTGGGCAGGCCTTGTTCGCGCAAGGTCGGCGCGTCCGGGTAGATCGCGCTGCGCTCCGCGGACGCCACGCCGAGCACGCGCAGTTTGCCGCTCTCGATATGGGGCAGCGCTGCCGTGATCGCCGTGAGGGTGGCGTCCAGCCGGCCCGCCAGCAAGTCCGTATAGGCCATGACGTCGCCCCGGTACTGCACCACCAGGCCCTTGGCGCCGGCATCGCGCAGGAACAGCTCGGCCGCCAGGTGGGGCAGCGAGCCATTGCCGGGCGAGCCGAAAGTCAGGCCGTCGGGCAGCGACTTGCCATGGGCGACCAGTTCCTTGGCCGTCTGGGCGGGCGATTGCGCGTTGACGACCAGGAACAGCGGCACGGTGGCGGACATGGCCACCGGCTGCAGGTCTTTCCTGGGGTCATAGCCGAGTTTGCCGTACAGGGCTTCCAGTGTGGAATAGGGCGCGGCGGCATAGAGCAGCGTGTAGCCGTCGGCGGGCGCCTGGGCCACGAATTCGTTGGCCACGCGCGTGCCCGCGCCGGCCTTGTTTTCGACCACGAACGGCTGGCCCAGGCGCCTGGCCAGGTATTCGCCGAGCAGCCGCGCCGACAGATCGCTGGGCCCGCCGGCCCCGTACGGCGCGACGATCTTTACCGCCCGCGCCGGCCACGCGCCCTGCGCGAACACCCGCGGCAGCGCCGCCATGCAGGCGGCCGCGCCCAGCAGGGTCCTCCGGTTCATTTTCATGGTTGTCTCCTGATTGTTCGAATAGGCAGCGGCGGGGCGCTGGTCGGCGCGGTGGTCGAAGGATCGGCGATAGCGGGGCCCGCCACCGGATGATAGATGGCGAGTTCTATCAGAACAATTTTCAAATTATTGATGACTTAAAAGCCTGGGTTATAAATAGGTTTTGCCGCATCGACAGGAGACCTTCCATGGCGTTCGAAGTCACGCTGAGGCAGCTGCGGGCCTTCATCACCGTGCTGGAATGCGGCAGCTTTTCCGAGGCGGCCGAGACCATGCACTTGTCCCAGGCGGCGCTCAGCGGCCTGGTCAAGGAACTGGAGAGCCGGCTGGGCGTGCGGCTGCTGGACCGGAATACGCGCAGCGTCAGCGCCTCGGTGGTGGGCACGGCGTTCGAGCCGATGGTCCGGCGCGTGCTGGCCGACCTGGACGAGGCGCTCAGGCAGGTCACCAATCTGAAGGAGCTGCGGCGCGGGCTGGTGCGGGTGGCCGCGCCGGAACCGCTGTCGTGCACGTTGTTGCCGGAACTGATCGCCGCCTATGGCGCGCGCCATCCCGGCGTGGATGTGCGCTTCGACGATGTGCCGATCGAGCAAGTACTGGCGGGCCTGCATAACGGCAGCGCCGATATCGGCTTCGGTCCGGCCGGCGTGCTGGCCGACGACGCGGTGCAGGCGCATGTGGTGCGCGTCGACCCCTTGTGGGCCGCGCTGCGCGCGGATGATCCCCTGGCCGCCAATCCCTCGATCGCCTGGCGGGACCTGCGCGAACGGCCGTTGATCAACTACATGCCCAACCTGGCCGCCAACGTGCTGGGCAATGTGCCGTCGCGCAATCACCCCCGGCGCATCGTGCCGGTCCATCGGGTCAACACGGCCCTGGCCCTGCTGCGGGTGCAGCCGGGGTATGTGATCTGCCCGTCCATGGCGCGGCCCCTGGTGGAAGGCTTCGGCCTGGTATTCCGGCCGCTGTGCCAGCCCACGGTGACCTGGCGCATCGCGCTGTTCGTGCGCGGGCGCCAATTCCTCTCGCCCGCGGTGGAGAGCTTCCTGGATTTCGCGCTGGCGAGCGCGGAAGGCTGACAGACGCCGGGCCGGCGCCGGTTGAATAAATAATCCAAGCTTATTAAAGCTTCGGAAAACTCAGATTGTCCGATAAAAGGCCGGCGCGTATCTTTGGCGGCCAGCCCTGGCTGTCCGCATGGTGTGGCGGCCGGATCGCAGTGCGCGAGGGCGTTGCTCAACCGAAACCCGCCCATGACCTCGTCAGACCTGGATGCCTTTCTGTCGCCGCGTTCCATCGCCATCGTCGGCGCGTCCTCCCACGCCAGCAAGATAGGCGCCGTACCAGTGAAGTATCTCGCCGAGCATGGCTATGCCGGCACCATTTACCCGATCAATGCCAACGCCGGCGAGATCGGCGGGCGTCGCGCCTACCGTTCGCTGCAGTCGGTGGGCGCGCCCATCGACCTGGCCATCTTCGCCATTCCGGCTTCCGGGGCCGATGCCGCGCTGGACGACGCGATCGCGGCGGGCGTGAAGAACATCGTCATGTTCTCGGCCGGATTCGCCGAGATGGGCGCGCAAGGCGACCAGGCGCAGCGCGCCTTCGCGGCCAAGGCCCGCGCCGCGGGCATCCGGGTGCTGGGACCCAATTGCCTGGGCTTCATGAACGTGGCGCGGTCGGTGTACGCCACGTTCTCGCCCGTGGTGATGGCCGGGGCGGCCCGGCCCGGCAAGGTCGGCCTGGTCAGCCAGAGCGGCGCGTTCGGCGCCTACGCCTATGCCATGGCGCGCGAGCGCGACCTGGGGCTGTCCGTGTGGGTGACCACCGGCAATGAGACCGACATCGACGTTGCCGACTGCATCGCCTGGATGGCGCGCGACTGCGCGACGCAGGTCATCATGGCCTATCTCGAGGGATGCCGTGACGGCGCGAAGCTGGGGCGCGCATTGGAGCTGGCGCGCGCCGCCGGCAAGCCGGTGGTGGTCGTGAAGGCCGGCCGTACCGCCCTCGGCGCCCAGGCCGCCGCCTCGCATACCGCGGCGCTGGCGGGTGACGACGCCATTTACCAGGCGCTGCTGCGCCAGCATGGCGCCTGGCGGGCGCACAGCATGGAGGAGTTCTTCGACATCGCCCATGGCCTGGCGGTCGCCGGGCTGCCGCCTAATACGCGGGTTGGCCTGCTGACCGTGTCGGGCGGAGTCGGCGCGATGATGGCCGACGACGCGGCCGAGGCAGGGCTGGACGTCGCCGAACTGCCGGCCGCGGCGCAGGCCGGCATCCGGGCCCGCGTGCCGCTCGCGGCAACGCGCAATCCGGTCGATGTGACTGGGCAGGTTACTGCCGAGCCCGCGTTGCTGGAGCACGCCGCGCGCACCATGCTGGCCGAGGCGGACCATGGCAGCGTATTGATCTTCCTCGCTGCTTTTGGCGCGACGCCGGCCATGCTTGCGGTTCAACAGCAACTGGCCCGCGACCTGCGGCGCGATTTTCCCGGGCGGCTGCTGATTTTCAGCACCCTGGCCGACCCGGCGCAGCGGCGCGCGCTCGAAGCGCACGGCTGCCTCTCGTTCGCGGACCCGGCGCGGGCCATACGCGTCCTGGCCGCCATGGCTTTCTTCAGCGCCCAGCTGCGGCGGCCCGCCACGCTGCCTGACGCGAACCCGTCCCGGCCGCCCCTGGCCTTGCGGCGCGGCGCCTATAACGAGGCCGATGCGCTGGAGTTGCTGCGGGAGCACGGCATTCCCGCCGTGCGGGTCTTGCGCGCCACGTCCCGCGACAGCGCGATCCGTCACGCGTGCGCGCTGGGATTCCCGGTTGCCATGAAGGTGTTGTCGGCCGATATCGTGCACAAGAGCGAAAGCGGCGGCGTGGTGCTGGACATTCGCAGCGCCGAACAGGCTGGCGCGGCATACGAGCGGATCATGGCGGCCGCCGCGGACGCGGCGCCCCAGGCCCGCATCGATGGCGTGGTCGTGGCGCCGATGGTCCGTGGCGGCGTGGAGTGCATCCTGGGCGCGCGCCGGGATCCCGCGCTTGGCGTGGTCGTGATGCTGGGGGCGGGCGGCGTGAATGTCGAGCTGCTGCGCGACACGGTCTTCCGGCTGGCGCCGGTAGACCGCCGGCAGGCCCGCGAGATGATCGCGGAACTGAAGACCGCCGCGCTGCTGCACGGCTTTCGTGGCGGGCCGCCCGCGGACGTGGAGGCCCTGGCCGAGTCGATCGTGCAGCTCTCGCAGTTCGCGCTGGCGGCGGGCGATCGGCTGGAATCCGTGGAGCTGAATCCTTTCGTGGTGTTGCCCGCCGGAGAGGGCGCCTGCGCGCTGGATGCCGTGCTGCTGACACGCCCGGCGCCGCCTGCCGCGCCGGCCGCCCGCGAGTTCGTCATGGCCACGCTTCCCCTGTTCGAGATGGCGCGCATGCGCGCCTCCAACACGGCCCGCAGGCACCCCGACGCGGGCTTCGCCGGCGACAGCCCGGCGTCCAGGATGCGCTGGGTGAACCAGTTCACGCATACCCGGCGCTTGCGCAGTCCGGAAGACAAGGAAGTCGTGACGCCGAACAATGACACCTTGTTCAGCAATGCCTGGCTGGATCTCTCCGGCGGCCCGCTGGTCATCGACATTCCCGAGATGGGGCGGCGCTACTGGGTGCTCGGGTTCCTCGATGCCTGGACCAACCCTTGGGCCTACGCCGGACGCCGCACCACCGGCGGGGCGGCGCAGCGCCTGTTCGTGCACGGGCCTTCGTGGCGCGGCGAGGCGCCGGCCGGGATGCATTGCATCAGCGCGCCCAGCGACGACGTATGGGTGATCGGCCGCATCCTGGTCGATGCCGATCCCGCCGACCTGGCGCGCGTCCATGCGCTGCAAGACCGCTTCGCCATCCGCCGGCCCGACGGGGCGAGCGCCCTGTCGCGCATCGACACCTTGCTGGGCAACCGCGCCACCGGCGTGCCGGACGCCGGCGAATACCTGGCCGTGCTGGCTACCATGCTGGCGCGCAATCCGTCCGCCACGCCGCTACCGCCACGGCCGCGTTCCCCGGCCGAGCTGCAGGCGGCGCTGGAGGAGGTCTATACCGAACTGCGCGAAGTGGCCCAGCCTTCGGAACTGGGCGGCGGCTGGACAACGGCCGTGTCCGTCCGTACCAGTTTCGGCGACGACATCGTGACGCGGGCCCGGGTGGCGCGCAACTGGATCGGCACGCTGGGCATCGACGAGGCGATGTACATCATGGCCGAAGTGGATGCCGACGGCGCGCCGCTGACGGGAAGCCATCGCTATGTGCTGCGCTTCCCGCCGGCGGGCGGGCCGCAAGTGGGCGCGTTCTGGTCCATCACCCTGTACCGCCGCAGCGATTGCCTGCTGGCGGCCAACCCCATCGGCCGCCATTCCATCGGCGACCGCACGCCCGGCCTGCTGCGCGATGCCGACGGCGGACTGAGTATCGCAATACAGGCGGACGACCCCGGCGCGGGGCAGAACTGGCTGCCCGCGCCCCCCGGCGAAGGGTTTTATCTGACCTTGCGGCTCTATCAACCGCAACGCGCGCATCTGGACGGCACGTTCGCCTATCCGCCGGTGCGGCGGGCCGACTGAGCGCGGCGGCGCGGCCGCCCCGGCGCGTCGTGCGCATCGGCAACGAGTTCATGGAGAGGACATGTCGGATCGATTGAAAGACCGGGTGGCCATCGTCACCGGGGCGGGCGGGGGGCTAGGCCGGGCCCATGCGCTGGAACTGGCGCGGCACGGCGCGGCCATCGTGGTCAACGACCTGGACGGCGCGGCGCAGGAGGTGGCCGACCGCATCGGCGCGGCAGGGGGCCGGGCGCTTGCCGTGGCCGGCGATGTGACGCGCTACGACGACATGCTCGCGCTGGCCGACCGGACCATCGCCGCGTTCGGGCGCGTCGACATCCTGGTGAACAACGCCGGGATCCTGCGCGACCGCACGTTCGCCAAGATGAGCCTGGATGACTTCCGCCTGGTCCTGGAGGTGCACGTCATGGGGGCGGTCAACGCGACCAAGGCGGTCTGGCCGCACATGCAGCGGCAGGGCTACGGCCGCGTGGTGATGACCACCTCTTCTTCGGGGCTGTATGGCAATTTCGGGCAATCGAACTACGGCGCGGCCAAGATGGCGCTGGTCGGGCTGATGCAGACCTTGGCGCTGGAAGGCGCCCGGCACGGCGTGCGCGTGAACTGCCTGGCCCCCAGCGCCATGACGGCGATGACCGAAGGCCTGCTGGACCCGGAAGCCGCCGTGGTCCTGACGCCCGAGCGGGTCAGCCCCGGCCTGGTCGCCCTGGTGGGCGAAGACGCCCCGACCCGCATGATCCTGCTCGCCGGCGGGGGCAGCTATGAGTGCGCGCACATCACGATGACGCGCGGCATTCATGTCGGCGATGCGCGGGATCCAGTGGCGGCGCTGTGCGGGGCCATGGCCGAGGTCCAGGCGCAGGCCGGCCAGAGCGTGCCCGCGTCGGGCTGGGAGCAGCCGCGCCACGAGCTGGCGAAGGCGCTTGGGCGGGGCGGGTGAGGAGGGCGTTCAGTCCGTTTTCTCGTATTCCGCCATGGTGCGGAACCAGATGTCGCTGACTTTGATGGCCAGGCTGCGGGCGGTCGGAAACGCCTGGGTGAGCAGGAGGTCGTGATTGACGAAACGTTCGCGCAAAGTGTCTATGGTCATGGTGATCAGGATACGAACCATGCCCGCGTACTCCCGCCGTTGCGCCTTGGTGAAGGCCCGGCCGCGGCGCCGTTCAGACACATGCACCACCTTCATCGTCCAGTTGGCATTGCGATCCTCGCGCAGCTTGGTAATCGCCGCGTTGCGATGCACCGCGGCGTACAGGTTGGCGTTGGCTTCATAGGCGCGGCAGTACCAGTCGTTGGCCTCCAGGATCGCCTCGTAGGTGGGAAGGTTGCGCGAGTTGCTCACTCGCGCCGATTCGATATATTCGAGGAACAGGCTGAGCATCTCGAAGACGCAGTCATCGACATCCTTGAAATGGTTGTAGAACGTACCGCGCGACAGGCCGGACTGGTCCAGGACGAACTCGACGGTGGGATTGCGCTGGGGCTCCTCCTGGATGCAGCGGGCGGTGATGGTCAGGAATAGATACCGGGTGCGCTCGCGCTTGGGCAGCGAACGGTCCAGGCTCTTGCGGCCGAGCATTTCTTCGAAGCGCAGCGACGTGGGAATATCATCCTGCGAATCGATCTCCGGCCTTTTGTCCGCGGCTGTTTTTTTTTGTGTCACGCAATGTCCTTTCACTAGGCCTGCCCCGAAGCAAGCACCTTATAGCTGCTGGGGAATTTTACCGTCCCGTGAACGCAGGCTGCCGCCGTTCGACGAAGTGAGCGATACCCTCCTTGAAGTCGGCGCTGCGCAAGCTCTCCACCATTTCGCAATTGGCCAGGCGGACGGCTTCGGCCAGGTCCTGGAATGGCGCCTCCCAGATCTGGCGTTTCATGATGCGCAAGGACCGCGGCGAGACTTCGGTGGCCAGGGCGGTCGCCAATGCCAGCGCCTGCTCGTGCAGCATGTCTTGCTGTAAAACCCGGTGCACCAGCCCCATCTGTAGCGCTTCGCCGGCTTCGACGCGTCGCGAACTCAGCAGCAGATCGGCGGCTCGTGCATGGCCGATGACGCGTGACAGTATCCAGGCGATGCCATGCTCGGCCACCAGGCCGCGCCGGGCGAAGGCGGTCGTGAAGACTGCGTTGTCCGAGGCGTAGCGAAAGTCGCTGTACAGCGCCATCACCAGGCCCAGGCCGGCCGCCGCGCCGTTGATCGCTGCGATGATCGGCTTTGAACAAGCGGGAAAGTACGAGTAGCGCGTCTGGTAGTCGGCGCGCCGGTTCATATCGAACGGACGCATCCGGCTCAGATCCAGAATATCGTCGGGCGGCAGCGTCGCCAGTTCACCCATGTCCATACCGGCGCAGAATGCCTTGCCGGCCCCGGTCAGCATGATCGCCCGGACCTGCGGATCGTCATCGGCCCGGTCGATGGCATCGCGCAGTTCCAGCTCCAGCCTGCGCGTCAAGGCGTTCATGTGGCGGGGGCGGTTCAACGTGATGATGGCGATCCAATCGCTGCGCTGGTAGAGCAGTTCTGTGTATTCCATGCGAGCCTTGTCAGGAGGATGGTGGCGGTGCAACCGGGAAGTCCGCCGGTAGCTGGTAGGAGATCGTTTCGGTGAACTCCTCGAGGCCGAACGGACCGTTCTCGCGGCCCATTCCGGATTGGCGGAAGCCCCCGAATGGCGCATCCGGATTGAAGGGCGCGCCATTGATCTCGACTTGCCCGGCCCGCAAGCCTCGCGCGGCATGATAGGCCTGGACCGCCGAGGCGCCCCAGACCGCCGCGGCCAGGCCATACGGAGTGCCATTGGCGATGGCGACCGCCTGCGCGGGCTCGTCATAGGGCAACAGCACCAGCACTGGACCGAAAATCTCTTCCTGAGCGATGGGCGCGACGGGGGCAACGTTGCCCAGGACTGTCGGCGCGACGAAATAGCCATGCGCCGGGACAGGGCAGGCGCGTGGACCGCCCGCGATAATCTGCGCGCCGCCAGCCTGCGCCTGTTGGAGCAGGGCCAGGACCCGGCGACGCTGCTGCGCACTGGCGAGGGGCCCCAGGCGCGTAGCAGGAGCGGCGGGGTCTCCCATGACGTAGGCGTCAATATATTGTCGGGCCAGTTCGGCCGCGTTGGCGTATTCCGCGGCGGGCACCAGTAAGCGGGTGTATGCCGAGCAGGTTTGGCCGGAATTCAGGAAGCAGCTGGCCAGGGTAGCCTTGACCGCTGCGGCGAGGTCAGTCCCGGGCAGCGCGATGGCGGCTGACTTGCCGCCCAGTTCCAGGCTCAGCCGCTTGAGGCCCGCCCCGCCAGCGGCCGCGATCTCGCGTCCCGCGCGGGTCGAGCCCGTGAAAGACACCATATCGATCTCGGCATGCCTGACTAGCGCCTGGCCGATATCAGCGCCACCATGCAAGAGGTTGAAAGCCCCGGGCGGCAGGCCGGCCGCGGCGACCGCTTCGGCCAGCAGGAAAGCGCTGAGCGGCGCGATTTCCGACGGCTTGAGCACGACCGTACAACCGGCGGCCAGGGCCGCCGCGACTTTGGCGGTGACCTGGTGCAGCGGATAGTTCCAGGGAGTGATGCAGGCGACAACGCCGGCCGGCACGCGTCGCACCAGGGAATGGCCGATGCGCGATTCGTGTGCCGCCTGCTCGCACAGCTCGGCGTAGCGTCGCCAGGCGTTTATGGGGGCCGCGACCTGGATGCGTCTGACCAGCCTGGCAGGCATGCCAACCTCCCGCATGATGGCGTCGGCCAATGCATCGGAGCGCGCCTCGAGCGCGTCGGCCACGGCATGCAGCATGCTGGCGCGCCGCGGCGCCGGCAGCCCGGCCCAAGCGGGCCATGCGCGCCTGGCGGCGCCGACCGCGCAGTCCACGTCGGCGACGGAACTTATGCGCAACGCCGCGAATGGGGTCTCGGTGTAGCTGTCGACAACCTCGGTGCACGCAGCGCCGGACGCTTCCTGCCAACGGCCATCGATATAAGTCTGAGTGAAGTCCAAGTGTCAAGCCTCAACGCAGGTAGCGGGCGGGATCGAGATGAGCGACCGGCAACCGGGCTTGTCCGTCGACCACCAGTTGGGCGGCGGCTTCGCCCACTGCCGGCGAGAACTTGAACCCGTGGCCGGAGAATCCGCCGGCGACGATGAGCCGCGCCGCCGGGTCCACCGCGCCAAGCAAACCTTCGCCGTCGGGGGTGAAGGCATCCATGTAGATGCCGATGCGGACCGGGTCCGGGTATACCCCGCGCAGGCTTTGCGCGGCGACGTGGCGCAGCCGCGCCAGTTCGTCTTTGGGCAGTGTGCGGGGCAGGGCGTCGGGGCTGTCCAGGGAGGGCCAGCCGCCGATGTTGCAGCTGCCTTTCAGCGTGGCGCCGTCGGTGCTGGGAAAGCAATTGAAATAGCCGTCCGGCAAGGTGCGCATCATGACCAATGCCCGGTCGTCGGCGAACGGCCTCATGTCCGCGGCGGCAAACCATGATAGTGCGATGCGCCGTGGCACAAGCGGGAGCGCGGCCAGTGCGGCGAATGTGTGGCCCCAACCGCCTGGCGCGACGATGGCATGCGTGTAGCGTTGCTCCAGTTCGCCAGCCCGCAGAGTCACCCCGGTGGAGTCGGGGGCGAGGGCCTCTACCGTCGTGTAGGCGCGCAGTTGCGCGCCCAGCGCGCAAGCCTGGGCCACCGCCGCCAGTACTGTGTGGTCGGCGCGGATGAATCCGCCTTCCGGGTCCAGGTATAGGCATTCGTCCGCCGCCACGGGAAACTGTGGATAGCGCTCGGCCGCCGCATTGGAGGCGAGAACCTCAAGGGGCAGCCCGAATCGATGGGCGGTGGCCAGCGTGGCTTGCATGCTGGCGTCTTCGGGGCGCCCGATCGACGCCACGCCGGTCTGCTTCAGCAATTGCCGCCCCGCGGCGGCCTCCAGCTCGTGCCATAGCGGCAGGCTGGCGCGGATCAGCGGGACGTGCGTGGAACCTTCCTTACACGCCACGCGAAAAATGCGGGTGTCCCCGCCTGTCGCGCCTTGATCGTGCGCGGGCGCATGGCGCTCGAATAGCGTCACTTGCACACCGCGCAACGCCAGCCGCCATGCGGTCATTGCGCCCATTACACCGGCGCCGACCACGGCCACGTTCAAAGAGGTGTTGGGTTGGCTGGACATGAGGCAGTTCCTTCAGGCGAAATGGCAGGCGACCCGCTGCGGCGAGCCCGAGCGGGACGTCAATTCGGGCACCGACTGCGCGCATTGTTCGCGCGCCATCCAGCAACGTGTGCGGAAGCGGCAGCCGCTCGGCGGGTTGATTGGGTTGGGGATTTCTCCCGTGAGTACGCGGGTGGTGCGCTGGCGTTCGCGGCGCGGATCCGGCACGTTGGCGCTGTCGACCAGCGCCTGGGTATACGGGTGGCGAGGAGCCCCCAGCACATCGCGCGCCGCGCCCAGCTCGACGACCCGGCCCATGTACATGACGGCGAGGTCCTTGGCGATATTGGCGACAACGCTGAGATCGTGGGACACGAATACGTACGAAACGCCAAGATCGGCCTGCAGGTCACGCAGCAGGTTGATGACCTGCGCCTGGACCGATACATCCAGCGCCGATACCGGCTCATCGCAAATCACCACCTTGGTGGGCCGTACCAGTGCGCGCGCGATGCCCACGCGTTGCTGCTGGCCGCCGGACAGGGCATGCGGATAGCGTCGGGCGTGGTCGGCGTTCAGGCCGACCTTTTCAAGAATGGCGATGGCCCGGTCATGGCGCTCGGCGCGACTCAGGCCGGCATCATGGATGTCCAGCGGTTCCCGTACGATCTCGCCGATCGACAGGCGCGGATTCAATGCGGTGTAAGGCGATTGGAACACCATTTGCACGTCGCGCATCACCTCGCGCCAGCGTGTGCCCTTGATGCGCCAGATTTCCTGGCCGTTGATGCGCAATGTGCCGCTTGTAGGCGGCAGCAAGCCCACCAGCATGCGCGACAGCGTCGACTTGCCACAGCCCGACTCGCCAACGACGCCCAATGTGCTGCGCGAGGGCAGGGTCAGGCTGACGTCGTTCACCGCGTCGAGCGACAGTTGCCTGGACGGCCAGGGCCGGGCGATGCGATAGGTGCGTCCGAGCTGCTCGGTCTGCAGGACCGGGACAGTGTCCAGCGCCAAGGACTCAAGCGGGCTCGGCATGTGCGACCTCTTCGGGAGTGAAATGACAAAGCGATTCGCGGCCAGCGCCCCATCGTATGGCGGGCGGTGTTTCGCTGGTGCAGCGGGCGACGGCCAGCGGGCAGCGCGGGTGAAAGGCGCACGCCGAGGGCAGCCGCTGTGGCGAGGGCGGGGCGCCCACGATCGCCCGCAGCGGTTCGCCGGAGTGGTCCAGCCGGGGCATGGCGCTCAGCAAGGCCCGTGTGTATGGATGGGCTGGCGTATCGAAGACTTCCATGACCGGGCCTGTCTCGACGGCCTTGCCGGCATACATGACCAGCATCTGGTCCGCCATTTTTGCCACCACCCCCATATCGTGGGTCACAATCAGGATCGCCATGCCCAGCCGGTCGCGTAAGCTCAGCAGCAATTGCAGGATTTGCGCTTTGATGGTGGCGTCCAGCGCCGTGGTGGGCTCGTCCGCGATCAGCAGGTCAGGCTCCAGGGCCAGAGCCATGGCGATCAGGGCCCGCTGCCGCATGCCGCCGGAGAACTGGTGCGGATATTGCCTCGCACGCTCGGCGGGCGATGGAATGCCGGTCATGCCCAGCAGCTCCACCGCGCGCCGCATGGCGTCACGCCTGGAGGTGCCGCGATGCACCATGAGCGTTTCGGCGATCTGGTAGCCCACCGTGGTGCACGGGTTCAGAGCAGCCAGTGCGTCCTGGCTGATCAGGGCCATGCGCTCGCCGCAAAGGCGGCGACGGGCGCGGGCGGACAAACCCAGGATATCCTGCCCGTCCAGCATGATCTGGCCGGTAGTGCGTGCCTGCCCATCGAGCAGCCCCATGACGGCCCGGACCAGGGTGGATTTGCCCGACCCGGACTCGCCGATGATGGCATAGATCTCGCCGCGGCGCACCTTGAAGGCAACGTCCCGGACCACTTGAACGTCAGCTCCCGCATGGCGAAAAGCCACATTCATTGCCGAGACCGACAGCAGCGTCGCCGTCAGCTTGGAAGACTGGGGAAGCCCGCTCATTGGCCGACCACTTTCACGGTTGCCAGGTCGAAATTGTCGCCATACAAGGCTTCCCATTGCAGCTTGTTCGAGAAGCCGTAGATCGACGCGGCCTGCCATACCGCCGCGACATAGTAGCGGTCGTGCACCAGTTTCTGGGCCTGCTTCCAGAGCGCCGTGCGCTTTGCCTCGTCCATCTCGGCGTTGGCCTGGTCGGCGATGCGGTCGTACTCCGGGTCCGCGGTGATGCTGAGCGGAGAGTTCGATTTCAGGAAGGAACTCATCTTGCTGGCGTCGCCCTCGCCGAAATCCCATCCGATGACATAGAACGGCCCCGCGCTGCGGCTCTGCATCATGCCGATCAGGCGGCCCCACTCCATCACCCGGGGAGACACCTTGAACCCGGTCGATCCGAGTTGGGCGTTGATCGCCTGGTAAATGTCCCGGTCGGCGACATAGCGTCCGTCGGACGTATAAGTGCTGAGCTCTACGGTCTTGCCGTCCATCAATTCCTTGGCCAGCTTGCGGTCATGCCGATAGGGCTGGATGTTCTTGTCGACCTGCACCACATTCGGTCCCAGCGGCGTACCGAGCACGCGCCCGTACTTGCCCAGCAGGTGAGTGACGATGTTGTTGATGTCCAACGATGCGGCGAATGCCTGGCGCACGCGAATATCGTTGAAAGGCGGTTTGCGCGAGTCGAGCAACAGCGTGTGTACCAGGCCGTTCATGCTGGCGACGATCCTGGCGTTGTCGGATTTTTCGATCCGCTCGACGTCGGAGATGGGAACGCGCTGGATGATATCCACATCGCCCTGCAGCAAGGCGTTCACCCGGGTGGAATTCTCGGGGACAAACGTGTACCGCCCACGCGCGACATCCGGCATCCGCCCCCAATAGTCGGGATTGCGCACCAGCGTCAGGGACGTGCCCTTGCGCCATTCTTCCAACTTGTAGGGGCCGGTCCCCATGGGCTTGTCATTGACCTCCTGGTTGCTGTGCGTCTCGAAGTAGTGCTTCGGCACGATGAAGACGCGGCCGCTTCCGCCGATGGGTTGCATGCGGCGGGCCAGCAGCGGGTCGGGGGTCTTGGTGCGGATCTGCACGGTATGGTCGTCCACCACAATAATCTCGGCGATCGACGTGATCTGCGAATAGTGCGGCGAATTGAGGTTGGGCGTGAGCAAGCGTTCCAACGAATACTTCACGTCCTGGGCAGTAAAAGGCGTGCCATCGTGGAACTTGACGTCATCGCGCAGTTTGAATTCCCACAGCGTAGGTTCCTTCAGTTCGAAGGACTTGGCCAGGTGCGGCTTGAGTTGGCCGGTTTCCGGATCCAGGACCAGCAGGGTCTCATAGATCTGGCTCATGATGGCCATGTCGGGACCGTTGGCGGTGCGGCTGGGATCAAGCAGGTCGATGCCGCCGCTGAGCGCGATGCGGACCTCCTGATCGGTGACGGCCTGGGCGCAGGGGGCAGACAATAGCGCCGCAGCCAGTAGGCTATTGCGCCACCAGCGTAGGCGCGAGCCTGACGGCAGGGTCTTGGTAACAGCTGCGAATAATCTCATGGCGAATCCCCTTTAGTCGGAATGGGATGCTGCGGTATCTGAGAAGAACGATGGCCCGGTCGGGCAGGGCTCAGCCCCGGGTCAGTTTGGGATCGGAGTAATCCCGCAACTGCTCGCCCAATACGTTGATCGACAGGACCAGCAGGAAGATGCATCCGCCTGGAAATACGGTCAGCCACCAGGCGGTCTGCATGTAGTCGCGGCCTTCGCTGAGCATCCTGCCCCAGGTCGGCGTATCTGTCGGCACTCCAAGGCCGACAAAACTCAGGCCGCTTTCCATCACGATCGCCGTACCCAGCGCAAAGGTCGCCAGTACCAGGACATTCGGCAACACATTGGGCAGGATGTGGCGGGCCAGGATGCGTAGCGTAGTACCGCGCATTACATGCACGGCTTCGATGTACTCCAGGTTCTTGATCTGGGTGGTATCCGAGTAGGTGATGCGGGCGAACGGCACCCAGCTGCCAAGCGCTATCACGCCGATGACCAGCGGCACGCTGGGCCGCAGGATGCCGACGATCGTGATCGCCAGCAGGAAGAACGGGAATGAAAGCTGGATGTTCGACAGGTAGAGCAGCAGGTCGGCCAGGCGGCCACCGCGGTAGCCGGCGCCGACGCCAGTACATATGCCAACCGCGGCCGCCAGCAGCACTGCCACGATAGAAACGACGAGCGCCGGGCGCGCGCCGACGATCAGTAGAGAAAGCACGTCGCGCCCGAGCGCCTCGGTGCCCAGCCAATAGCGGCCCTCCGGCCCTTGGGCTCCGGGCGGGAGCAGGCGGCTGCCCAGATCCTGGTAGGTGGGGTCGTGCGGCGCCAGTGCCTCGCCGCCAATGGCAGCGGCCACTACCAATGCCATGAAGAGCGCCGCGATCACGATGATGGCTGGCTGGCCTGCCAGGGCGCGTCGCACGCCATGCAGCGGATTCATTGTCAGTGAGCTGCTCGTCATTGCTGTCTGAGCCTCGGGTTGACCAGGCGGATCACGATCTCCACGAGTACCGTGATGGACGCAAAGATGACGGCCACGTAGGCCACCACGCCCTGGATAATGGGATAGTCGCGGCGCTGGATCGATTCGATCGCCAACCGGCCAATGCCGGGCCAGGAGAACACCGTCTCGGTCAGCACCGCCCCGCCGAACAGGGTGCCGATTTCCAGCGCGATCAACGCCAGCACTGGCACAATGCCGTTGCGCATCACGGTGCGGAAAATGACCCGACGCTCTGGCATTCCCTTGGCGCGCGCCGCGCTGACATAACCGGATGGCAGCACCTCGAGCATCGAAGACCGTGTCAGGCGGGTCACGCCAGGAAAGACGTAGAGCGCCAAGGTGGCTGTGGGCAGCACCAGGTTCTGCCAGCTGCCGATGCCGTAAGTGGGAAACCACCCCAGCCCGACAGCGAAGATCTGGATCATCAGCAGCGCCATCCAGAACGACGGCACCGAGGCGCCGATCACGCTGATCACCTGCACCGAGCGGTCCAGCAGCCCGCCGCGCCGGGTGGCGGCCAGCACGCCCAGGGGAATGGCGAAAGCCAGCGCCACCGCCAGGGATGCGCCTGCGAGCAGCGCCGTGTTGGGCAGGCGCCGCATGATGATGGAGGTTACGGTGTCGCCGTCGAAATACGACTTGCCGAAATCGCCTCGCACGGCTCCCGCGAGGTAGCGGAAATACTGCACCGACACAGGTTGGTCGAGCCCCAATTCGCGTTGCAGCGCGACGCGCTGCTCGGCGGTGGCGTCCTGCGGCAGGATCTGCGTGGTGGGATCACCGCTCAGGCGCACCATGAAAAAGGTGAGGGTGATCGCGCTGGCCACCACGCACAATCCCAACAGCAGCTGTTTTCCGATCAAATGGATCATGCCGTACGGCCTTCAGGAGTTATTGCCGGTCTTGTAGTAGTTGGTCCGCCATGCGATGCCGGCACTGGGGCCATCCTGCATCACGCGCTTTTGGAATTCGCCACGCGCGGAGTCGTCGATGAAGGAGAGATACGCCGCTGCCTCGACCCAGCTATTGATGTGCGGAGTCATGCCCATGGTTTCGTAGGCGCGGTTGATTCCGACCTTGGTGATGCGCACGGCATGCCGGGGCAGCCGGCAGAGCGTCTGGACCAGGCCTTCGATGGCCGCGTCCAGGCCATCGTCGGGCACGACAGTGCTGACGATGCCCATGCGCAGCGCTTCGGATGCCGTGAACTGGCGGCCGGTCAGCAGGATATCCTTGGCGATCTTGTGGTTCACCAGCCACGGGACCATCATGAAGGCCGGGCCGGCGCCGAACAGGACCTCCGGCTCTCCCAGGCGGCAGCTTTCGGTGGCGATGGTGAAGTCGCAGGGCAGGACCAGCTCGAAAGCGCCTCCCATGCAGTAGCCGTGGATCGCGGCGATGACCGGCTTCTTGCAGTGCCAGACGGCCCAGCGAGCCCGGTTGGCGACGTCGTGCAGCGCATGCAGTTTGTCCTCATGCGTGCGCTCTCCCATCTCGAGCTTCAAGTCGAACCCGGACGAGAAGGCGCGGCCGTTGCCGCGCAGCACCACCGCCAGGCATTCGGGATCGTCGCTGGCCTGGCTGATCTTGTCGCCGATGAAGGCATAGATCTCGGGCGTCAAGGCGTTGAGTTTCTCGGGGCGGTTCAAGGTCAGGAATAGCACGCCGTCGCGCATTTCCAGCAAGGGCAGTTCGATTTTCACGTTCACTCCTTATCGTGCATTGCGATCGCTGCATCCACCGGGACGACTCGATCGCCGATGACCATGACCGGGTTGCATTCGACGCTTGCAATGGCGGGATCGGATAGCAGGGCGGCCTGCAACTGGTTGAGCAGGGCGGCGATGGCGTCCGCCGGAACGGCGGGTTCGCCACGGAAGGCCGCCCAGGCGCGGGCGCTCTTGAGGCGCGCCAAGGCGCGTTCGACTCTTTGTGGCGTGGCGGGGAGCAGGCACACCGCCACGTCGTTCAGCGCCTCGGCCAGCACGCCGCCTAGCCCGACGAGCCCCAGGGTGCGCAGTGACACGTCGCGCCGCACGCCTACGATCAGTTCTCGGCGTCGCCCCAGGTCACTGGCGACCATGAGCCCGGCCAGGGCGCGAGAGCCGAGCGCCTGCGCGACGTTGCGAGAAATGTCGTCGGCAGCACGGCGCACGGCCGTGGCATCGCCCAGGCCGGTCCGTACGCCGCCCACGTCGCTTTTGTGCGCCACCCCTGGCAGCACGGCCTTGAGCACCACCGGATAGCCGAGTCGCTCTGCCATGGCGACAGCCTGGTCGGCGTCGGAGGCAGTCAGCACTTCGGGAACCTTGACGCCGTGTCGCGCCAGCAGTGCGTAGGCGCCGACCTCGGTGGCGTAATCCTGCGAGGCGCCCGCGGGCGGCCGCGCAGCCGGCTCGTCCGTCCGCGCGGCCTCAGCGTGCGTGTCGACGTCCCGCGCCAGGTAGCGGCCGCGCTTGCGCAGCGCGGCTAATGCCGCGCCCACGGCGGCAACCGAGTCCAGGCAGGGCACGCCCGCCTCGCGCATGGCCGTGAAAGAGGGGTGGGGCCGGTCGGCATAGGGTGTATAGAAGACGATGGGCTTGTCCAGCCGCGCCTGCAACTGGCCGATGAGCGGCGCCGCGGTCTCGTAGTCGTACTCGCTGTCCTCGGCGACTTTTCCATCTTTCCATAGGCCGTACAACCCATAGTTGACGGCCGCGCTGAATCCGGCGTCGTGCTGCATGACCAGCCCGGTCAGGGACGCGAACAGGCTGGGATCGCTGGTATACGCGCCGGTCATGTCCACCGGATTGCGCTTGGGAGCCCAGGCCGGCAGTCGACGACCCAATTCCTGCTGCAGATCCTCCGAGAATGCGGGCACCCGCAGGCCGGCCGATTCGACTTCATCGGTGCACACGGTGGAGTGGCCGCCGCCTGAGCCTACGATGGCGACATCCTCGCCCCGCATGGGCGGACAGCGCATCAGCGCTTCCGCGACCGGCAGCATGAGTTCCATCTGCGACACCTCGATGACCCCGGCTTCCTCGAACAGTGCCGCGTACACGCGTTCCGAAGATGATAGCGAAGCCGTGTGGGACTCGGCGGCGCGCCGTCCAGCATCGGTCCTGCCGCCTTTGAGCGCGACGATGGGCTTGAGACGGCTGACGCGGGAGCAAGTCCGGAAAAAGGCATCGCCGGCGCCTGGCCGCAACCCCTCCAGGTAGACCACGATGACCTTGGTGGCCTCATGCTGGCCAAGGTAGTCGATGTACTCGTGCATCGGGATATCGGCCTGGTTGCCGAAACCCACGAAGCAGGAAAACCCCACATCGTGCTTGCGTGCCTGGTCCCATAACGTGACGCCCACATTGCCGCTTTGCGACACCATCGCGATCGCGCCGGCCGGCAAGGGACTGATCTCGGTCAGGTTCAGGCCCAGGTGCAGGTTGAACAGCCCCATGCAGTTCGGCCCCACGATGCGCATGCCACTGGCATTGCAGGTACGCACCATGTCATCCTGCAAAGCGGCGCCGGCCGCTCCCATTTCAGCGAAACCGGACGTGAACACCACGCTGAAGGCCGTGCCGCGCGCTGCCACGGCCTTCAGGACCTCCGGGGTCTGCGCCGGCCCCAGCAGATTGAAGGCCACATCGATGTCGCCCGGCAGTGCATCGGGGCTGGTGTGAATCTGCAGGCCTTCAAGTTCGCCGGCCTGGCGGCCCAGCAGGGAAATTTTCCCCTGGTACCCCGCATCCAACAGCGATCGCAGGAATTTGTAGCCCGCTTTGCTCGTATCGCGCGATACGCCAAGCAGGGCCACGTGACGGGGTTCGAACAGCCTGTGCAAGGGGTGATTCGACGCCATGTTGATTGCATGCTCCAGGAGGGGTTGAGGGGCGGGGTCAGGGGGCGTCGCTGAAGCGCGGCGCACGTTTTTCGAGGAATGCGGCAATGCCCTCGCGCGCGTCGGGGCCGCGATGCAGCGTCAGGGCAGTTTGCGCTTCGTACTGCGCGGCTTTCTCGCAGCCTTCCCACAAACCCAGATTCAGGCCCACTTTGACCGCGCGCACCACTGCCGGCGAGCGCTGGGCAATGGTCTCGGCCAGCTCCAGGGCGGCAGGCAACGCTTGTCCGGGTGGCACCAGGCGCGAGACCAGATCGCAACGGGCGGCCTCGCGCGCATCCATGGGGTCGGCGGTAAGCATCAGCGCCAGCGCCCGGGCCGGCGGGATCAACTGGGGAAGCCGGTAGAGTTGTCCGCCCTCCGGCAGAATGCCGAGCCGGGCGCCGGGCGAGCCGAACACCGCGTTCTCGCTGGCGACGCGCAGGTCGCATGACAGGGCCAGCATGAAGCCCGCTGCCCAGCAATGGCCGTTGACCGCCGCAATCACGGGCTTCTGCATGGTCAGCGGACGTACAAAGGGAGCCTCTCCCACGGCGCTCTGCGCATGTTGCCCGGAAGCCAGTTCGTTGAGGTCGTGACCGCTGGAGAAGGCGACATCGCCGGCGCCGGTGACCACCACGACGCGGACGCTGCTGTCCGCCTCCGCGGCATCGAATGCCGCCAGCAGGTCTTCCGCCATGGACCCGCTGAAGGCATTGCGGATACGCTCGTTGCATATGGTAAGCACACGCACCGCGCCGCGCGTTTCAACTCGAATTTGGTACATCAATGCAATCCCCTCTTCATCGAGGCCAAGCCGGTATCGGCCGGGTCCTTCGGTATCTAGCGACTTGAAGTTCAAAAATATCCTAAAGGCTAAAATTGGATTGTATGTATAAAAAAATGCCGGGCAATGCGGGATAACCCTTTGCTGTGCGCGGGCGCCAGGCGAGCGTGAATGTCGACGCCGAATGGCGTCGATGAGAGGGCGGCGGTGTGGCCGCTTCAGGAGGGAGGGGGGATCAGCGGCGGGACAAGGCGGGGAGCCTTAGCCCGCCGGATCGGCCGCCTCTTGCGCCAGCCATTCCATGAACTGCGCAATGGCCCGCTTGCGGGCGGCGCCCGGCAGGGTCACCGCGTAATAGGCGAACTCGGTGGGCCAGGGGCGGTCGAGCGCGACCGCCAATCGTCCGCTGGCGATTTCTTCGCGGGCGTAGATGTCGCGCACCAGGGCGATGCCTTGTCCGGTTTCCGCGGCGCGAATGAGCAGGAAATCGTCGTCGAAGGCGGGGCCTCGTTCGATGCGTGGGTCGTCCTTGACGCCCATCGCTTCGAGCCACAGGCGCCAGTCGCTGCGGTCGGAGTCCTGCAGCAGGGGATAGGCCAGGCAGTCCGCCGGCTGCGCGATGCGCGGCCCCTGCGCCAGCAGCGCAGGCGCGGCGACCGGGAGCAGCGCCGGCGCCATCAGGTAGCGGGCGTCGAGGCCGGGGTAGCGGCCCAGGCCATGGCGGATGGCGATATCCACTTTGTCGCGGCGCAGGTCCACGAGGGTGGGCGACGCCTCGACACGCACCTCGATGGCCGGATGCAGGCGGGTGAATTTCCCCAGGCGCGGCACCAGCCACGATGCGGCAAAGGACGGCACGGTGCTGACCGTCAGCGTCTGGCGGGCATGGATGTCGTCGAGCCGGGCCAGGCAGGATTCGATCTGGTCGAATGCCTGCATCAGCGATGGATAGACCTGCGTGCCGGTGTCGGTGAGCTGCAGCCCTTGGCGTGTGCGCACGAACAGGTCGCAGCCGACGCGCTCTTGCAGCAGCTTGATTTGCTGGCTGACCGCGCCGGGCGTGACGCCCATGGCTTCGGCGGCGTTCTTGATGCTGCCGTGCCGCCCCGTTTCCACGAAGGCGCGCAGGGCCAGCAGGGGAAGGGCCTTGCCCATCGAGGCACCCTGGAAGAATTGGAAATTTAGATTGGCTAATTTTATTGCTTAGATCATATCGCTTTTTGCATTGATTTTGGCTGCCTAGAATTCGCTTGGAAGACAAGTAAGTTTAGTAATTCTGTGAATCTGAGAATGCAGGAGGCCTGCCGTGCCCGCTTCTGAATTGGTCCTTTACACCGACAGCTCGCCAAACGGCTTCAAGGCCACGATCGCCCTGGAAGAACTGGCGCTGCCTTACGAACTGCGCCACGTCCGGGTCGAGCATGGCGAGAACCGGACGGCGGATTTTCTCGCGCTCAATCCGCACGGGCGCATTCCGGTGCTGGTCGATACGCCGGCCGGCATCACATTGTTCGAGTCCGCGGCCATTCTGTTGTACCTGGCCGAGAAAACCGGCCGGCTGCTGCCGCGCGACCCGGCCGGCCGGTGGGAAGCCATCAAGTGGCTGATGTTCCATGCGTCCAGCGCCGGGCCGATTCTGGGACAGCGCGTGCACTTCGAGATGTTCGCGCAGGACCGCCATGCCCCGGCCATCGACCGCTACCGGCGTCTGTCGGCCGAGATTTTCGCGACCCTGGATGGCCGCCTGTCCGACCGCGAATGGTTGGCGGGGCAGGAATACTCGATCGCCGATATCGCCCATTTCGGATGGCTGCACATCGCCCGGGTGATTGATTTCGATTTCAGCGGCTATCCGCGGCTGGACGCCTGGTTCCGGCGCGTCGCCGCGCGGCCCGCGGTCCAGCGCGGCATTGCATTGCCGGCGCCCGCCACCGGCCCATGAATCATTGCAGAAGGAGCATGAACCATGAACGATACGATTTACCAGGAGTACCAGCCGCTGTGCCGGGGCGCTTCGGCGCCGGCGTTCCGCGCGCATGCAGGCTACCAGCGCATGTTCCGTCCGGATGCGCTGACCATCGGGATCTTCCTGCCGCTGCGCTTCTTCCAGGGCGACATGCAGGTGCTGGCGGGGCAGGCCGACCTGGTGGAACGGATCGACCAGTACGGTTTTGCAGCCACCTGGGTGCGCGACGTGCCGCTGTTCGATCCGCGTTTCGGCGACGCGGGCCAGGTGTTCGATGCCTATGCTTACCTGGCCCATCTGGCGGCGCGCACGCGGCGCGTCGCGCTGGCCACGGGCAGCGTGATCTTCCCGCTCAGGCATCCGGTAGACCTGGCCAAATCCGCCGCCACGATTGACCGGCTGTCGGGCGGCCGCCTGGTGCTGGGCATCGCGTCGGGCGACCGGCCGGTCGAGTTTCCCGCCTATGGCTTGAGCCACGAACAGCGCGGCGAACGTTTCGCCCAGGCGGTGGATCATTTCCGGCAACTGCTGCGCCCGGACGGCGGCGCCGTCGCGTCGCCGCTGGGGAAAATGGATGGCGTCGAGCTGCTGCCCAAGCCCGCCACCGGCGCCATTCCCCTCATCGTGACCGGCGCGTGCCGCCAGAGCCTGCCGTGGATCGGCGAGCAGGCCGACGGCTGGCTGACCTATCCCGGTAGCTCGCAGAATGTCATGGGGCCGCGCCGGCTGGCCGAGAAGATCAGCGCCTGGCGCGCGTTGATCCCCGACGGCGGTTTTCGCCCGCACATGACCAATGAATGGCTGGACCTGGTGGCCCGCGCCGATTATCCGCGCACGCCGCTCAACGATGGATTCATCCTGCGCACCGGCCGCACCGGCCTGATCGATCTGCTGGGGGAATGGCGGGAGGCCGGCGTGAACCACGTGGCCCTGGGCATCCAGTTTTCTGCCCGGCCCGCCGCCGAGATCCTCCAGGAACTGGCCGAAGAGGTGCTGCCGCATTTTCCGTCGCACGAGGGCGTGGAACCGGCCTGGCAGGCATGGTAGGCGAGCGGGAAGGACGGTCCCGTCGCAGCCTGGCGCGGGGTCGGCCGCGCGCGCCGGCCGGCACGCGCCATCTGATACGATCGGTTCTCCATCGAGCCAGTCCGAGCAGATTCCCCGTCCGTGAGAACCGACAGCCGACTTTCCCGCATGCTGCACGTATTGCTGCACATGGCGCGGGCCGAGCAGCCGCTGACGTCCGAGCAGATTGGCCGCATGCTCGGCACCAATGCGGCGGTGGTCCGCCGCACCATGGCCGGCCTGCGCAAGGCCGGCTATGTACAGTCCGAGAAAGGCCACAACGGCGGCTGGCGGATCGCCTGCGACTTGCGCCAGGTCACCTTGCTCGACATCCACCATGCCGTGGGCGGGCCGCGCATCTTCGCCATCGGGCCCGACCACGATCACCCCGACTGCGCCGTCGAGCGCGCCGTCAACGCGGCGCTGGCCGATGCCCTGCGGCAGGCCGAGGCCTTGCTGATCGAGCGCCTGGGAGCCGTCACCCTGGCCGACCTGGCCGGCGATTTCGATGCGCTGTGCCGCGGGCACGCCGCATCCCCCGGCGCTTTGCTCCACCGATAGAGCGAACCGGCGCGCGCCGCTTGCGCCATTGCGCGGAATTTAATGTATCATTAAAAGATACGTGAAACGCAATGGAGCGACACCATGGACTATGACGTGATCATCATCGGCGGCAGCTATGCCGGTTTATCGGCCGGCCTGCAATTGGCGCGCGCCCGGCGCAGCGTCCTGGTCATCGACGCGGGCGAGCGCCGCAACCGCTACGCGGCGGCGTCGCACGGTTTCCTGACGCAGGATGGCGCCGCGCCGGGCGACATCGCGGCACTGGGGCGCGCGCAGTTGCTGAAGTACGGCACGGTGCGCTGGCTGCAGGACGAGGCGCGCGACGCGCAAGCGCTCGAGGGCGGCTTCGCGGTGGTGGCCGGCGCAGGCTCGCGGCATACGGCGAGCCGCCTGGTGCTGGCCACCGGCGTGCGGGACGAGCTGCCCGATATTCCCGGGCTGGCCCAGCGCTGGGGGCGGCATGTCTTCCATTGCCCGTATTGCCACGGATACGAACTGGAGCAAGGGCCGGTGGGCGTCCTGGCGGTCAGCGAGTTGTCGCTGCACCAGGCGCTGATGCTGCCGGACTGGGGGCCCACCACGCTGTTCCTCAACGAGGTGTTCGAGCCCGATGCCGGGCAATCCGCCCAGCTGCGGGCGCGCGGCGCGCGGATCGTGCGGGGGCGGGTGGCGCGTCTGGACGGAACCGCCGACGTCGTCATGCAGGACGGCACCGTGCATGCGCTGGCGGGCTTGTTCGTGGCGACCCGGGTGCGGCCGGGCGGCTTGCCCGCCCAGCTCGGCTGCGCGCTCGAGGACGGCCCGATGGGGCCGTTCGTGCGCACGGACGCGATGAAAGCGACCACGGTGCCGGGCGTATTTGCCTGCGGCGATGTGGCGCGCCCGGCGGGATCGGTCGCGCTGGCCGTGGGCGATGGCGCGATGGCGGGCGCGGCGACGCATCGCTCGCTGATGTTCGGGCTGTGACGGGCCTGCGCCCGCGCCAGCCCGGCGGCATGCCGTCTATTGATCGTAGCCCGGGTAGCGGCGCTGCAGGCGGCGCAGCAGGCCGGGCCATACCAGGCCCTCGGGGCCGCGGCCCAGCCGGACCTGCTCCAGCTGCTTTTCCGCCATCGCCAGCACCTGTGGCGCGATGGTCCGCAGCTTGACCTGGCCGGCCAGCGCGCGCACTTGCGCCATGCATGCCGCCTCGAGCCGGTGCATGCCCACGAAAGCCTGGGCCACCGAACGGCCGGTCGTCAACAGGCCATGGTTGCGCAGGATCATGTACTGCTTGTCGCCCAGGTCGCGCACCAGGCGCGGCTTTTCGTCTTCCAGCAGCGCGAAGCCTTCGTAGTCGTGATAGGCCAGTGAATGCAGCACCGACATGGCGAACTGCGACAGCGGCAGCAGGCCTTCTTCCTGGGCCGATACCGCGACGCCATTGATGGAGTGGGTGTGCAGCACGCAGACGACATCGGGGCGCGCCGCGTGAATACAGCTATGGATGGTGAAGCCCGCCGGATTGACGTCGCCTTCGCTCTCCAGCACCTTGTTGCCCTGGATGTCGATCTTGACCAGGCTGGATGCGGTGATTTCTTCGAACATCGAGCCATAGGGGTTGATCAGGAAGTGCTCGGTACCGGGGATCTTGGCGCTGATATGAGTAAAAACCAGATCGTCCCAGCCGAACATGGCCACCAGCCGGTAAGCGGCGGCCAGGTCCACGCGCATCTGCCATTCCTCGGGGCTGACCTGTGCGCGGATGGAGTTCGTCGGGTTCGTCGTCATGCGGGTTCCTTGGTTGGGCTGGGTCGGCCGGCGCGAGAAGCGCCGGGTTGTCCGCCAGCATAGACGTTCCCGCGCCGTCTGGGCGAGCGGGCCGGCGCGACCGGCTCGCTTCAGCCCGCCAGTATGTTGAAGGCCCATCCTGCCAGGTACAGGCCCACGCCGAACGACGCGTGCGCCATCAGGCTGCGCAGCCGGGCCGTGCCGGGGCGGGGCGTGCGCGAGGCGGCGATGCCGGCGCCCAGGCCTGGTTGCAGGATGAAGAACGGCGCGACGACAGTCAGCACGCCGATGCCCAGGGCGGGCAGGAAGGTCGGAGCTTGCAGCCATGACGGGCCGGCCAGCGCCAGCAGGGCCGCCGCGAAGATGACGCCGATGGCATAGTGCAGGAACCAGCCCAGCGCGGCTTCGCCGGGGACGGGCGCGGCCTGAGCGATGCTGTCATGGACGAAGCGGCCGCGCGGCAGGTGCCCGGCCCAGCGGCCGACCATGGCGTAGTCGAGCGACGGAATGCCGAAGGCGCGCTTGAGCAGCAATGCCCACAGGTCCATGACCAGGGTGGCGCCGATGCCGATCGGGATGGCGGGAAGGAGCAGCGAGAAAGAGTCGTTCATGGCGATGGTTCACGAAGCGTGGAAGGAATGACAGGCATGGCGGCCGTCGGCCGCGCGGCGCGCCAGGCGCGCGGTCGCGGCGGCGGCTGACAGGAATATGGCGGCGGCGCTGCCGAACGCCCAGGCGTAGCCGGCGACGCTATCGGCGGGCAGCGCCGCGATTGCCATCAGCAGCGCCAGGCCAACGGTGGGGCCGAGTTCCATGGCGGTGTTCATGACCCCGCCCGCCAGCCCGGCCTGGTGCGGGGCCGCATGGGTCATGGCGAGGACGGCCCCGCCACAGAACACCAGGGAAATGCCGATGGCCAGCAGCAGCATGCCCGGCAGCAGGCCGCCCCAATACGTCGTGCCGGCGCCGATGCCCGCCAGCAGCGCCAGGCCGGCGGCCGCCACGACGAAGCCGGCGCTGGCGCCGCCGGCCGCGCCGAGCCGCGCTATGCACGCAGGGGCGAGGTGGTTGGCGATGAGCAGGACCACGGCGAAGGGCAGGAAGGCCAGCGCCGTGGCCAGCGGCGTCCAGCCCAGCGCTTGTTGCAGGTAAAGCAGCAGGACGAACTCGACCAGGACCGAGGCGGCGGCTGCCAGGAATACGCCGAACAGGCCGGCCGCCCGGCAGGGGTCGCGCAAGAAGCCGGGCGGTAGCAGCGGATCGCGCTGCCTGCGCTCGAACCGCGCGAAGGCGGCCAGCGCCAGCATGCCGGCTGCCAGCGGAACATAGGTGGCGGGCGTGTGCCAGCCTTGTGCGATGCTGGCAATCAGCCCGAAGCTGGTCAGGGCGATGCCGAGCGCGGCGCTGGCCGCGCCCAGTGGGTCGAGGCCGGGCCGCTGGGCCGGCGCGCCGGCGACGTCGGCAGGCAGCAGGCGCGGCAGCGCGAAGGTGCCGAGCAGCGCGACCGCGATCGGGATGGGGAACATCCAGCGCCACGACAGCCAGTGGGTCAGGACGCCGGACGAGACGAAACCCGCCACGGCGCCCAGCACCGAGACGCCGCCCCACACGGCCATGGCGCGGGCGAACCCGGCCGGCGCGGGGAACAGCGCGCGCAACAGCGCCAGGGCGGCGGGCGCCGCCAAGGCGCCGCCGGCGCCTTGCGCAACGCGCATGGCGGCCAGGGTTTCGAACCCTGGCGCCAGCGCGGCGCCTGCCGAGGCGACGCCCAGCAGCCCCAGCCCGGCGCGGAACATGCGGCGCCCGCCGAAGCGATCGGCCAGCCGGCCGCCGAACAGAAGCAAGCCGCTGAAGGGCAGGCCGTAGGCCACTTGCAGCGTCAGCACCCCGGCCGAGCCCAGCGCGAACTCTCGGGCGATCCGCGGCAGCGGCACCATGATGAGGGCGATGGTGAAGATCAGCGTGGCCTGGGCCACGGCCAGCAGAATGAAGGCGCCGCGGCCGGCGACGGGCGGCGGGACGGCGGGCGCGGATGACGGCGGCATTGGTCGGGCTCGGGAAGGTCCGGGCAAGGCGCCCGATGAAGAATATAACATTCAATTAATTGATTGAATATTAGATTGAGCCTACCATGGCGTCAATGAACCGCGATTCCGCCCATCCCTCCGACCGTTTCGATGCCCTGGCAGAACTGGCCCGGACGCTCGGCCATGCGCATCGCCTGGCGCTGCTGGAACACATTGCCCAGGGCGAGCGCTCCGTCGAGCGCCTGGCGGAGCTGGCCGGCCTGTCGCTGGCCAATGCCTCCCAGCACCTGCAGCACCTGCGCCGCGCCGGACTGGTGCAGACACGCCGCGCCGGCAAGCGGGTGCTGTACCGCCTGGGCGGCGGGCCGGTGGCCAACGTGCTGGCCGCGCTGCGCGATTTCGCCGCCTACCAGCATGCCGAGATCCAGGCCCTGGCGGCCGACAGCCGCCAGCGGCCCGAGCGGCTGGAAGGCATTGCCATCGAGGACCTGCTGGGCCGCATGGCCGAGGGCAGCGTGGTGCTGCTGGATGTGCGTCCGGCGGACGAATACGCGCTGGGCCATTTGCCCGGCGCCATCAACATACCCGCGGAAGAACTGGCCCGGCGCCTGGGCGAACTGCCGCCGGGCCGGGACATCGTCGCGTACTGCCGGGGCCCTTATTGCGTGTTGTCGACCGAGGCAGTGGCCGCGCTGCAGGCGCGCGGTTTCCATGCGCGCCGGCTGGGAGCGGGATTTCCGGAATGGAAGGCGGCGGGCCTGCAGGTGGAACTGGCGCCGGCCTGAGCCGGGCCGCGGCCCGGCGCGCCTATGGGCGGGCCGGCGCGGCCAGGCGCGGCAAGCGGCGCTGGATGAGCGTCGCCACTGCCAGGGCCAGGACGAGCAGGCCGCAGGCCGCCAGCGCATTGACGTGCAGGCCCTGGCTGTCGACCACTTGCCCGCCCAGGAACGAGCCCGCCGAAATGGCCAGGTTGAAGATCGCAACCGACCAGGCCGTGGCCGGTTCGAGGTCGGACGAGGCGGCTTTCATGGTCCATGTCATCACGGACACCGACACTCCGCCGTAGGCCAGGCCCCACAACAACAGCACCAGCGCGCCGCCCCAGGCGCTGCCGGCGGTGGCGAATAGCAGCAGCAACGTGGACGCCAGGCCGGCCGCGATGACGATGAGCGTCCAGCCCACGCGCCGCGCCGCGTTCAGGCCGGCGATGAAGTTGCCGGCGATGCCGGCCATGCCGTAGGCGAACAGCAGTACGCCGATCCACTCGGCCTGGAAGCCCGACACCGACAGCAGCCAGGGACGCACGAAGGTGAACGCCATGAAGTGGCCGGCGACCAGCAGCAGCGTCAGGGCCAGGCCGAGCCGCAGGCCCGGATTGGACAGGGCGTGGCGCAGGCTGCGCAGCGAGACCGACCGGCCGACCGGCAGGGGCGGCATGGACCACAGGTGCAGGCCCAGGACCAGGGCGGCGAGCAGCGCCATGCCGCCGAACGCCATGCGCCAGCCGGCCAGGTCGCCGATCAGCGCGCCCAGCGGCACGCCCAGCACCGAGGCGGCGGCCACGCCGCCGAAAATGATGGAAGTGGCCAGGCCGACCGATTCAGGCGGCACCAGGCGCACGGCCAGGCCGCTGGCAATGGCCCAGATGCCGCCGATGCACAGGCCCACCAGCACGCGCGCGGCCAGCAGCCAGGCCACGCTGGGCGCCAGGGCGGTGGCGAGGTTGGCGGCGATCAGCAGCACGAACAGGATCGACAGAATATGGCGGCGGTCCATGCCGCCCGCCGCCACGATGACCGCCGGCGCGAACAGCGCCGCCAGCAGGGCTGGAACCGTCAGCAGCAGCCCCATGGTGCCGGTCGATGCGCCGACCGTCTGGGCGATGGAGGTGAGCAGCCCGACCGGCAGCATTTCGGTGGTGACCACGGCAAAGGTGGCGAGCCCGCCGCTGGCCACCGCCAGCCAGGGATGCGGGGTGCGGGGGCGGGCGGGGCGGTTGCGGTGCGGGCGGTTCATGAGGCGGTTGGGGGTGAGACGGTGGTTGCGGCATAATAGGTACATACGCCTCGTATGTCAATTTGCATACGCTTCGTATGTAAAAGGAGACAACATGCCGCGCCGCACCCGTTCCGAAATGATCGAAGAGACCCGCGCCAAGCTGGTCGCCGCGGCGCGGCAAGCGTTCGGCGCGCAGGGCTATGCCAATACTTCGATGGACGACTTCACTGCCGCGGCCGGATTGACGCGCGGCGCGCTGTACCACCATTTCGGCGACAAGCGGGGCTTGCTGGCGGCGGTGGTCGAACAGATCGACGAGGAAACCGACGCGCGCCTGCAGGCGGTCTCCGACGCCGCGCCGGACGCCTGGGAGGGGTTTCGCAATCGTTGCCGCGCCTATCTGTACATGGCGCAGGAACCCGAAATGCGGCGCATCGTGCTGCAGGACGCCCGCGCCGTGCTGGGTGGGGCCTCGCCTGTTTCGCAGCAGTTCTGCGTGACGTCGATGGCTGAGTTGCTGGCCACGCTGATGGACAAGGGCGTGGTGCGGCAGGCCGATCCGGCGGCATTGGCGCGCCTGGTCTATGGCGCGCTGGCCGAAGGCGCGTTCTGGGTGGCCGAGTCGGACGGCGATCCCGATGGCGGCCACGCCCGCCTGCGCGCCACCCTGGATGCGCTGGACGCGCTGCTGGCCGGCATGCTCGCCGGGCCGCAGCGGCCGGCCGCTGGCTAGCTGCACCAGGTGTCAGACACCTCGCGAGCACCCCGAACGTCACCCAGGTGTCAGACACGCCAGGGGAGACGGCCAGGAATTTGCCGCGTTTTCTCGCGGGGTGTCTGACACCTCGCAGGCATCCCGCGGCGGGAAGACTGGCGGCGTCACGCCTAGGCTTGCGCCGGCCTGGCGGCGCGGCTCGCTTCGTATTCGCGGAACGGCCGCAATTGGTCGGCCAGCGCCTTGCGGAACGCCGCGCGCGCTTCGCAGCGCGCCTGGTAGGCCGCCAGCGCGGGACGGTCCGATACCAGTGTGGTGTGGCGCAGGATGCGCAGCACGCTGGTCATCATCAAGTCGCCCGCAGTGAAGCGGTCTTCCAGGTAATCGCGCCCGCCCAGCCACTCCTGCAATTCGTCCAGGCGCTTGCGGACGGCCTGTTCCGCCGTGGGCCGGGCGGCTGCCGCCCAAGGCTGGTCGGCGTGGAACAGGTCCAGCCCCGTCAGGTGCTGGATGGGTGGCTCCAGGGTGTTGAGCGCGGCCAGGACCCAGGCGCGGGCGCGCGCGCCCTGGCGGGCGTCGCGCGGCATCAGCGCCTCGCTGCGCCCGGCGATCTCCAGCACGATGGCGCCGGACTCGAACAACTGGAGGCCGTCTTCCTCGATGGCCGGTACCTGCCCGAACGGCTGCAGCGCGCGGTATGCCGGACTGGCCTGGTCGGCCGGGCCGATCAGGCGTTCCCGGTAGGCGATGCCGGCTTCTTCCAGGGCCCAGCGCGCGCGCAGGTCGCGCACCAGGCCTTGGGCGAACGGCGGGACCCAGCGGAATGCGGTCAGGGTCAACATGGGCCGATCCTCCGGTCAGGCGGCGTAGTGCCGTACGAGTTTGTCGAGCGCGCCGCCCCAGCCGCTTTCGTGGCTGCGCGCGGTGGCCTCGTCGCGCAGGCCGTCGTGGGTGAAGGTGAGTTCGGTGCCGCTGTCGATAGCGCGCAGGGCGACCACCACGCGCGAGTCGGGGCCCGCGGTGTCGTCCGACCAGCGCCAGCTCATTTCCAGGTGGTGGGGCGGCTCGACCCGCAAGTATTCGCCGCTGCTTTCGTGCTCGCTGCCATCGAGCATGCGGAAGCGCACCCGGAAGCGGCCGCCGACCCGCACGTCGGTTTCGGCCAGCAGGACGGGGCCGTCGTCGGGGCCCCACCAATGGGAAATGCCTTCGGGCGTGGTGAGCGCCTCGAACACGGTGGCGGGTTGCGCATTGATGCGCCGTATCAGGGTGAGGCTGGTCATGGCTTGCGGCTCCTTTGGGCGGTTTCGCGGCTTTCCGCGTAGGCGGCCAGGCGGTCGAGGCTGCGGTTCCAGAAGTGCTCGTAGCGGCGCAGCCAGTCCAGCGCTCCCTGCATGGGAGCGGGGGACAGGCGCACCGTGACGGTGCGGCCGACCTTGATGCGCTCGATGAGGCCGGCCTCGTCGAGCACGTCCAGGTGCTTCATGACCGCCGGCAGCTTGATGGCGAACGGCTGCGCCAGCTGGCTGACCGTGGCGTCGCCTTCGCGCTCGAGCCGGGCGAGGATGGCCCGGCGGGTCGGGTCGACCAGCGCCGCGAATGTCTGGTCAAGGGGATCTGAATACTTCACCATGTGGTGAAGTATCAGCGCGGCCGCAAGGCTTGTCAAGCGCGGTCGTTCGCGGGCGTGTCACATGGGCGGACTAGATTGGCGGGATCCCCGGGAGCCGCGCCGATGAACCTGTCCAGCCTGACGATCGCCACTTTCAACCTGTACAACCTGAACCAGCCGGGCCGGCCCATCTACACCGACAAAAAGGGCTGGAGCCGCGCCGAATACGAGCGCAAGATCGAATGGACCGCCCGGCAGTTGCGCGAGCTGGAGTCGGATGTATTCGGTTTCCAGGAGCTGTGGCACGCGGACTCGCTGGCGGAGGCGGTCGAGGCGGCCGGCATGGCAGGGGATTACGCCGTGCTGGCGCCGGCCGATGCCGATGGCTCCGGCATCGTGTGCGCGGCGCTGGTGCGCAAGGGGCTGCTGAGCGGCGAGGCGGAGTGGATCAACGATTTTCCCGCCGGCTTCGTGCTGCATTCGAGCGGCGACGACCCCCAGACGCCGCTGATCGAGGTCAATATCGGCGGGTTCTCGCGCCCGGTGCTGCATTTCACCATCAAGCCGCGCAAGGCCGAGCCGGATGTGCACGTCTACGTGTGCCACTTCAAGTCCAAGGCCGAGACCAAGGTGTACAACGAAGACTGGTTCAAGGACGACAAGGATTTCTACGGCAAGCACCAGAAGAACCTCGGCGCGGCCTTGTCCACCATCCGCCGCACGGCGGAGGCCGCGGCGCTGCGGTTCCTGTTGACCGAGCAGATGAAAGGCACCGACGTGCCGGTGATCGTGCTGGGGGACATCAACGACGGCCAGCACAGCAATACGGCCAACATCCTGACCGAGCAGCCGCGCTACCTGGTGGGCGAGTCGCGCGGCGGCGGCGACGCGGTGCTGTACACGGCGCAGACCCTGCAGGAATATCGCGACACGCGCGATGTGTACTACACCCACGTATTCCAGGACATGCGCGAGTCGCTCGACCATATCCTGGTGAGCCAGGAGTTCTACGACAACAGCCGCAAGCGGCGCTGGATCTTCGACGGCATGGTGGTCAACAACGACCACCTCAACTTCGACGATCACAAGGCGCGCGGCACCAACGATCACGGGATCATCCGCGCCGCGTTCAAATACCGGCCGGCGGAGCGCCACGAGGTCGCCTGAGGGCCGCGCCCGCCCCGGCGCGGTACCATTGCATCCGGGCCTGACCGGCGCGGTGCCGGCAGGCGGGTATTCGTGGCGAGGAACAGGGTGGCATGACCGACACGCAGGGCGGCGCCGGGCAGCGCGGGCGCTGGAAACGCGGGGCCTATATGGCCCTGGGCATGCTGATGCTGGCCCTGGCCCTGATCGGCGCGGCGCTGCCCATCATGCCCAGCACCATCTTCGTGATCCTGGCGGCCGCCTGCTTCGGCCGCGCCTCGCCACGCTGGGAAGCCTATTTGCTGCGGCATCCGCGCTTCGGACCGGCCTTGGTGGCATGGCGCGAGCAGGGCGCGATCTCGGCGCGCGGCAAGGCGTTCGCGGTGGCTGGCATCGCGCTCGGGCTGGCCGTGTTCTGGTATACCTCCCGGCCGGTCTGGTGGCTGGGCGCGCTGGTCAGCGCCTTCATGGCGGGCTGCGCGCTCTGGCTGCTGAGCCGGCCCGCGCCGCGCGAGGACCGGACATGACATTCATCGTGACGCCGGCGCGGCCGCAGGACCTGCCCGAATTGCCGCATATCGAGGCGCTGGCGCTGGCGCTGCTGGCCGGTCATCCCGCCCACGAGATATTCGGCCGCCATGCCACGCCGGTCGACGACTTCGCCGCCGGGCTGCGGCGCGATTGCCTGTGGGTGGCGCGCCTGGATCCCGCCGGGCCGCCGGTCGGCCATGTGCTGGCGGGCGAGCTGGATGGCGATTTCCACATCCAGCAAATGGACGTGTCGCCCGCACAGGGCCGGCGCGGCATCGGCCGCGCGTTGCTGGAACACGCCTGCGACGTGGCGCGGGCGCGCGGCTACCGGCATGCCGTACTGACCACGCTGGCCGATGTGCCCTGGAATGCGCCGTTCTATGCCAGCGCCGGCTTTCGTCCGCTGGCGCCGGCCGATTGGGGCGCCGGCCTGCGCGCCGTCATGCGTCACGAACGGACGCTGGGCTTTCCGATGCGCCTGCGCGTGGCGATGCGGCGCGACCTGGCGGCGGAGCAGGCTCAGCCGCCCGCCTCGACGTAGCGCAGCCCGATCAGGCCGGCGGCGGTGATGGCCAGGAACAGCAGCCGCTGCCAATGCATGCTTTCACCGAAGGCGGCGATGCCGATGACGACCAGGCCGAGCGCGCCCAGCCCGGTCCAGATGGCGTAGGCGGTGCCGACAGGCAGCGTCTGCAAGGCCTTGGCCAGCAGATAAATGCTGCCCAGCCCGGCGCCGACCGCTACCGCGCTGGGCAGCGCGCGCGTCCAGCCCTCGTTCAGCTTCAGCGCCACCCCCATGACGATTTCCAGGCCGGCGGCCGCCAGCAGCATGAGCCATGCCATGTTCAGGCCTGCGCCGGCTGGTCGTCGCGCGCGGCGGCCAGGGCCTGCCGCACCGCGGGGCGCGCCTCGATGCGTTGCAGCCAGTCGCGCAGGCGCGGGTAGGGGGCCAGGTCCAGGCGCAGTTCGGCATGGGTGCGCAGCCAGGGAAAGGCGGCGATATCGGCAATCGAATAGCGGTCCAGCGCCAGGTAGGCGGAGGCTTCCAGGCGGCGCTCCACCACGCCGCACAGGCGCAGCGCTTCCCGCGTGTAGCGCTCGATGGCTTCGCGGTTGCCGCTGTCCGACGCGTGCAGGAACCACCACAACTGCCCCAGCATGGGGCCGATGCCGCCGATCTGGAAATGCAGCCACTGCTGCACCTGCCATTGTTCGGCGGCGCCGGCCGGTTGCAGGCAGCCGTAGTGCGCCGCCAGGTAGCTGAGGATCGCGCCCGACTCGAACACGGTCAGGCCCGCGGCGTGATCGACGATGGCCGGGATCTTGCCATTCGGGTTGATGGCCAGGAATTCGGGGCGGCGCTGGTCGCCACGCCCCAGGTCCAGCGTCACCTGCCGGTGCGGCAAGGCGGCTTCGTGCAGGTAGATGGCGATCTTGTGGCCATTGGGCGTATCGGCAGTGTAGAAGGTGAGGGGGGTATCGGTCGGCATGGTGTCTGGTCCGTTATTAATTGCAATTGCAATCGTTGCGGATGCAAATCTAGCTGGCCGCTGCCGATCCGGCAAGCGAAATCTTGCTGGCGAGTCAGGCAGCGGACTGGCGGGCGGCGCCGGCGGCTGCGTCGAGGGCGGCGGCGAAACGGGCCTGTTCGGCCGCGTCGAAGCGCGCCAGGAACAGGTCGGCCACCGTGGCCTGGTAGACCTTCCACATCTTCTTGCGCAATGCCCGGCCCTCGCGGGTAATGGTGGCGTAGGCGGCGCGGCCGTCCTGGGGCGAACGGGCGCGCGTGACCAGCCCTTCCTGTTCGAGGCGGTCGATCAGCCGGGTCAGGTTGTAGCGCTCGATGGCCAGCGCGTCGGCCAGCTCATGCATGCGCCGCGTGCCGCCAGGGCCGCTTTCCAGGCCCCACAGCGCGTCGTACCACGCGTAGCCGGGCAGGCCGGCCGCGGCCAGGCGCCGTTCCACTTCGCGGATCATCAGGCGATGGGCGCGAACGAAAGAAAACCACAAGTCGGGCGCATCGTTGGACATGGCGGTGTTTTCCCCTGTTGGTCGGACGGCGGGCGCGGCGGACGCGTCGCTCGCCGTATTGTCGTTCATCCGAAGAATTGCAGTTGCAATTATGCCGTGCGTGGATACAATGGCGCCACATACGATTGCAATTGCAATTCATTGCCAGGAGCACACCATGCAAGCATTACCCATCCCGACCGATACCGATCCCCAGGAAACGCGCGAATGGCTGGAATCGCTGCAGTCCGTGGTCGAGGCCGACGGGCGCGGCCGGGCGCATTTCCTGATCGACCGCTTGCTGGATTTCGATGGCGCCCTGCATGGCGATTTCCACGGCCGCGCCACCACGCCGTACGTGAACACCATCCCGGCCGAACGGCAGTTGCCCTATCCGGGCGACCTGGCGACCGAGCGGCGGCTGAGCGCGCTGGTGCGCTGGAACGCCATGGCCATGGTGCTGCGCGCCGGCCGCCATTCCAATGTGGGCGGCCACATTGCCACCTATGCGTCGGCGGCGGTGCTCTACGACGTGGGCTTCGACCATTTCTTCCGCGGCCGCATCGCGACGCACGCCGGCGACATGGTGTATATCCAGGGCCATTCGGCGCCCGGTATTTATGCGCGCGCCTATCTGGAAGGCCGGCTCAGCGAGGCCCAGCTGGACCGCTTCCGCCGCGAAGCCGACGGCGCGGGCCTGTCGTCCTATCCGCATCCGCGCCTGATGCCGGACTTCTGGCAGTTCCCCACCGTGTCCATGGGGTTGGGGCCCCTCATGGCTGCCTACCAGGCGCGTTTCATGCGCTACCTGGAAAACCGCGACCTGTTGCCGCGCCAGGGCCGCAAGGTATGGGCCTTCCTCGGCGACGGGGAGATGGACCAGCCCGAATCGCTGGCCGCCGTGTCGATGGCCGGCCGCGAGCAGCTGGACAACCTGGTGTTCGTGGTCAACTGCAACCTGCAGCGCCTGGACGGGCCGGTGCGCGGCAACGGCAAGGTCATGCAGGAGTTCGAGGCGTTGTACCGCGCCGCCGGCTGGAACGTCATCAAGGTGGTGTGGGGCAGCGGCTGGGACGCCCTGCTGGCGCGCGACAAGACGGGCCTGCTGCGCCAGCGCATGATGGAGTGCGTGGACGGCGAATACCAGAACTACAAGTCGCAGGACGGCGCTTACGTGCGCGAGCATTTCTTCGGCAAGTACCCAGCCCTGCGCGACATGGTGGCGGACCTGAGCGACGCGGAGATCTGGGCCCTGGGGCGCGGCGGCCACGACCACGAAAAGGTCTACAACGCGTATGCGGCGGCGCTGCGCCACACCGGCCAGCCTACCGTGGTGCTGGCCAAGACGGTCAAGGGCTTCGGCATGGGCGAGGCCGGCGAAGGGCAGAACGTCAATCACCAGCTCAAGAAAATGAACGCCGACGCGGTGCGGGCGTTCCGCGACCGCTTTGCGCTGGACTTGCCCGATGAGCGGCTCGACGAGATGCCCTACCTGAAGCCGGCGCCGGGCAGCGAGGACGAGCGCTACCTGCAGGCGCGCCGCGCCGTGCTGGGCGGCCATGTGCCGGCGCGCCAGGACACGGCCGCGCCCCTGGCGGTGCCGCCGCTCGAGGTGTTCGGCGCCCAGCTCGCCGATTCGGGCAGCCGGGGCTATTCCACCACCATGGCGTTCGTGCGCATGCTGGGGGCCTTGCTGAAGGACCCGGAGCTGGGCCGCCGCATGGTGCCCATCGTGCCGGACGAGTCGCGCACTTTCGGCATGGAGGGGCTGTTCCGCCAGATCGGCATCCACTCCCACGTGGGCCAGCTGTACACGCCGCAGGATGCCGGGCAGCTCAGCTACTACAAGGAAAGCCGCGACGGCCAGATCCTGCAGGAAGGCCTGAACGAGGCGGGCGCCACATCGTCGTGGATCGCGGCGGGCACGGCGTACAGCAACCACGGCCTGGCCATGCTGCCGTTCTACATCTTCTATTCCATGTTCGGCTTCCAGCGCGTCGGCGACCTGGCCTGGGCGGCCGGCGATGCGCGCGTGCGCGGCTTCCTGCTGGGGGCCACGTCGGGACGCACGACCCTGATGGGCGAGGGCCTGCAGCACGACGACGGCCACAGCCACGTGCTGGCGTCGGTCATTCCCAGTTGCGTTGCCTACGACCCCACCTACGCGTACGAACTGGCGGTGATCGTGCATGAAGGCATGCGCCGCATGTTGGCCGAACAGGAAGACGTCTTCTACTACATCACGCTGCTCAACGAAAACTACCCGCATCCGGCCCTGCCGGACGGCGCGCGCGAGGGCATCCTGAAGGGCCTGTACCTGCTGCGCGGCGCCGCGGCCCCTGGCGACCGGCCGCGCGTCCAGCTGGCCGGCAGCGGCGCCATCCTGCGCGAAGTGGTCGCCGCGGCGGAGCTGCTGGAGCGCGATTTCGCCGTCGATTGCGAGATCTGGAGCGCCACCAGCCTGACCGAACTGCGGCGCGAGGGGATGCAGGCCGAGCGCTGGAACCTGCTGCATCCCGGCGAAGCGCCGCGCGTGCCGTACGTGCAGCAATGCCTGGCCGGCCATGCGGGCCCGCTGGTGGTGGCGACCGACTACATGAAGATCGTGGCCGACCAGATCCGGCCGTATGTCGGCGACCGCCGCTTCGTCGCCCTGGGCACCGACGGTTTCGGGCGTTCCGATACGCGCGAGGCGCTGCGCGCCTTCTTCGAGGTGGACCGCCACTTCATTGCCGTGGCGGCGCTCAAGGCGCTGGCGGACGACGGCGCCATTGCCGCCGCGCGGGTCGCCGAGGCGCTGGAGCGCTACGGCGTGCGGCCCGACAAGCGCGACCCGGCGGCGCCCTGACGGCTCAGCCGGCCGCCTGCGGCAGGGCGGCCACGGCCTCGATCTCGAACAGCATGCCGTCCAGCGCCAGGCGCGGCACCGGGATCAGCGTGCAGGCGGGCTTGGGCCCGTCGCCGAAGGCTTGCGCCAGTTCCGCGCCGAATACCGCCAGGCGCTCGTGGCTGTGATCGACGATCAGCACCGTCAGCTTGGCCACGTGGCGCGGCGTGGCGCCGGCCGCCGCCAGCGCCGTGCACAGGTTGGCCAGCGCCTGGCGCACCTGCTGGCGGAAATCGGCGGCCAGCGCGCCGTCCGCGGTCTCGCCGCCCTGGCCGGCGATGAAGACCAGCCGGGTGCCGGGATGCACGCTGGCGATATGGGAGTAGCCGTTGGGCGCGGGGTCGTACAGGCCGGCCGGGTTGGTGAACGTGACGGTGGCGGAAGCAGGGGAAGCGGGGATGGTCATGCGGGACTCCATGAAAGGCTCGGGCGAGGACGGGATGTGAACGCCGCTGGCCGATGCTTGCGCAAGTATGACGGAGCAGGCCGTCCAGGCGCGACAAGGGCCTACAGGTCCTGTGGGCTTGCGGCGCGCCCGCGGCGCCGCTCCGGTATGCTGGCAGGCATTCGCCATGAGGAGCCCGCCATGCCCCGCTTTACTTGTCTGGCCGCATCCCTGCTGGCCGTCGCCCTGGGAGGGTGCGCCGCGCCGCGCGACGCGACCGCGCCATCCCCGTCGGCGGCGTCGGCCGTTCATGTGGACAGCGAGTACGGTTTTCGCATCGCCGTGCCCGCGGGCGTGACGCCGCGCCAGGATTTCTCCGGCAGCTACCTGGCGGGCCAGGACTGGAAGGCCTACGCGGAGCCGGGCAGCCAGGGCGTGCCGCGCCTGGCCATGGCCCTGCCGGGTTCCAACCGGATCACGACCGCCGAGCTGCGCATCGGGGTCAGCGACGCGGCCGCGGAAGTGCGCCGCTGCACGACGCCGCCCCGCGGCATGCAGAACGGCGTGCGGCGCGCGCGCATCAACGGCATCGACTTCACGCAGTTCCGCGCCCAGGATGCGGCAATGAGCCACTACATGGTGGTCGACGCTTATCGCACCGTGCACGCCGGCCGCTGCTATGCGGTGGACTTGATGGTGTATGGCGTGAACCCGCAGGTCTACAGCCCGCCGGCCGCCGAGCCGTTCCCGCGCGACGAGGCGCTGCGGCGCTTGCGCGCCTGGCTCGACGGCTTCGCGTTCCTGCCTTAGCCTTGCCCGGGCGCCTGCGGGATCTCCAGGCCACGCTTGACCGCCGGCCGCGCCACGAAGGCGTCCAGCGCCCGCAGCACGCTGGGATAGTCGGCGATGCCGACCAGGTCGCCGGCCTCATAGAAACCGATCAGGTTGCGCACCCACGGGAAGGTGGCGATGTCGACGATGCTGTAGGCGTCGCCCAGGATCCACGGGCGGTCGACCAGGCGGCCCTCCAGTACTTTGAGCAGGCGCTTGGACTCGGCGACGTAGCGGTCGCGCGGCCGCTTGTCTTCGTAGTCCTTGCCGGCGAACTTGTTGAAGAAGCCGAGCTGGCCGAACATCGGGCCGATGCCGCCCATCTGGAACATCAGCCATTGCAGCGCCTGGTAGCGCCCAGCCGGGTCCTGCGGGATGAACTTGCCGCTCTTGTCGGCCAGGTACACCAGGATGGCGCCTGATTCGAACAGCCCGAGCGGCGCGCCGCCGGGGCCGTCGGGGTCGAGGATGGCGGGAATCTTGTTATTGGGGTTGAGCGACAGGAACTCGGAAGACAACTGGTCCTGCGTGTCGAACGCGACCCGGTGCGGCTCGTAGGGCAAGCCGGTTTCTTCGAGCATGATCGACACTTTCACGCCGTTGGGCGTGGGCAGGGAATACAGCTGGATGCGGTCCGGATGGCGCGCGGGCCATTTGCGGGTGATGGGGAAGGCGGATAAGTCGGCCATGAGGGTCCTTTTGCAGAAGGTGGGGCATTCGCCGTTTTCTATCGTAGCGGATGTCCCGCCCGGCGGCGCGCGCCGCCATCTGGCGCGGTCCCCGGATTGGCCCTATTCTTGCCCGTGCGCCGCGTCATCCCTGCCACCGGCCAATACAAACCGAGGAGAGTCACGATGATGAAACTGTATGGAATGGGTCCGACGCGTTCGCTGCGCGCACGCTGGGCCTTGCAGGAGCTCGACGCGCAGTTCGAGTTCGTGCCGGTCGATCTCCAGGCCGGCGAGCATCGCCATCCGGATTTCCTGCGCCTCAATCCCGCCGGCAAGCTGCCGGTGCTGGTCGATGGCGACCAGGTGATCACCGAATCCGCCGCCATCGTCATGTACCTGGCGGAAAAATACGCCGACAAGGGCCTCATGCCGGCCAGCCTGCAGGACCGCGCGCAGGCCTATCGGTGGAGCTTCTTCGCCGTCACCGAACTCGAGCAGCCGCTGTGGCGGATCGCCCGCCACAGCTTCGTGTATCCCGAAGCCAAGCGGCTGCCGGCCGATATCCCTCTCGCCCGCGAAGAGTTCCTGGAAATGGCGGCGGTGCTCGACCGGCACATGGAGGGCCGCGAATTCATTGTCGGCGAACGCATTTCCATCGCCGATTGCGTCACGGCCTATGTGCTGGACTGGGGCAACGAGAATGGCCTGGTCGCGGGCTTTGCCAATCTCGCGGCCTATCTGGAGCGCATGTACGCCCGCCCCAAGGCGCCCCAGCGCATTGCGGCGGCGATGGCGAGCCTGTAGCCGGCCGGCCGCGACCTGCGGGCCGGCGCCGCGCGGATGGCGGCCGCCCCGTTGGGGCAAGCGCCGTCCGCCGTCGCGGCCGCCGGCCCGTATCCGCGCCTAGCGGCTGCCGCCGGTGGCGGGGTATTGCGAGCCCGGGGTGTTGGGGTTGTTGTCGGGCATGCTGGCGGGTGGCGGGGGCGGCGTGTTGCTCTGCGTCTGGGGCCGGTCGTACATCGAGTCATCGCTGTGGTGGCGATGGCCGCTGCAGCCGGCCAGAAGCAGGCCGCTGGCAACGATGGGCAAGGCAAGCATACTGAGCTTCATGAAAACCTCCTGTCAGTAGGGTGTCGAAGGGCCCAGCACGCGGCGTGCCCGGCTGCCGCGCGGAGGGCGGGGCGGTGCGCGGCGCGGCAGTTCTTGCAGGATTTGTAAATTCCGGGCACCCGCGGCCGGGATGGCGGCCCGGCCGGCGCGGCACGGCGCTTGCGGCGCATTTCGCGGCGGCGCGGTTGCCGCGAGGCGAGGACGACATGAAGGCGCTCTGCTGGCACGGCAAGAAAGACATCCGCTACGACACCGTGCCCGACCCGGTGATCGAGCATCCGCGCGACGCGATCATCCGTACCTCGGCCTGCGCGATCTGCGGTTCGGACCTGCACCTGTTCGACGGCTTCATGCCCGGCATGAAGCATGGCGACATCATGGGCCACGAGTTCATGGGCGAAGTGGTCGAAGTGGGCAGCGAAAACAAGGCGCTGCGGATAGGCGACCGCGTGGTCATCCCGTTCACCATCGCCTGCGGCGACTGCGACCAGTGCCGGCGCGGCCGCTTCTCGGTGTGCGAGCGCAGCAACCGGAATGCGGAGCAGGCCGCCAAGCTGTTCGGCCACAGCACTGCCGGGTTGTTCGGCTACACCCACCTGACGGGCGGTTACGCCGGCGGACAGGCCGAATACGTGCGGGTGCCCTACGCTGATACCACGCATATCCGGGTTCCGGACTCGTTGAGCGACGAGCAGGCGCTGTTCCTGGGCGATATCGTGCCTACCGGCTGGCAGGCCGCGCGCCAGTGCGATATTCAGCCCAGCGACACCGTCGCCGTATGGGGCGCCGGGCCGGTGGGCCAGATGGCGGTGCGTAGCGCGCTGCTGCAAGGCGCGCGGCAGGTGGTATGCATCGACCGCGTCCCCGAACGCCTGCGCATGGCGCGCGAGGCGGGCGCTGAAGTCATCGATTTCGAACGGCAGAGCGTGCTGGAGATGCTGGCCGACCTGACTGCCGGCAAGGGGCCGGAGAAGTGCATCGACGCGGTCGGCATGGAGTCGCATGCCACCCGCACGTTCGACGCGCTGTACGATCGCGCCAAGCAGGCCGTGGGCGCGGAGACGGATCGTCCGCACGTGCTGCGGGAAATGATCTATGTATGCCGTCCGGCGGGAGTGCTGTCGATCCCCGGCGTATACGGCGGCCTGATCGACAAGATCCCGTTCGGCGCCGCCATGAACAAGGGGTTGACCTGGCGCATGGGGCAGACCGATGTGCGGCGCTGGACCGACGAGCTGCTCGATGTGATCGCGCGCGGCGAGCTGGACCCGTCATTCGTTATTACTCACAGCGAACCGCTGCAGCGCGGCCCCGAGTTCTACACCACGTTCCGCGACAAGGCCGACGGCTGCATCAAGGTCGTGCTGAAGCCCTGAGGCGCCATGGCCCGCCACCCCCCCGACATCGACCCGCAGCAGCAGCCCGCGCGCCTCGAGGACTGCCGGCGCTGCGGTCTGTGGCGCGACGCCACGCAGGCCGTGCCCGGCGAGGGACGGCGTTCGGCATCCATCATGCTGGTGGGCGAGCAGCCCGGCGACAAGGAAGACCTGGCCGGCCAGCCGTTCGTCGGTCCCGCCGGCGCGCTGCTGGACCGCGCCTTGCGGGATGCCGACGTGGACCGCAAGACGGTCTATGTCACCAATGCCGTCAAGCACTTCAAATGGCAGCTGCGCGGCAAGCGCCGCATGCACAAGACCCCGGCGCAGCGCGAGATCGAGGCGTGCCACTATTGGCTGGAAGACGAACTGCGCATGATCAAGCCGCGCGTCGTGGTGGCGCTGGGAGCGACGGCGCTGCACGCGGTGATGGAGGCGAAGTCGCTGACGCTGACACCGCAGCTCGGGCGGGTGCTCGAGCACGACGGCCTGGCCGTGGTCGCCGCCTATCATCCGTCGTATGCGCTGCGCGCGCCCGATGCCTCCGCGCGGCGGCACGCCTACGAGACCATCGTCGCGGCGCTGGCCCAGGCCGCGCGCCTGGCCGCCCGCACTTGAAGCGGCCCGCACGGGCTGCGGGCCTGCGCGGGCCCTTGTCCTGGTCACCGGCGGCGCATCTGTTGCGGTAAACCGGGTCCGCGCACCCGGCCCGGAAGAAATTCATGATATACAATTAATTGATATGTCATTTATTTTTTTCGCTGCATCATGACCGATTCCCTGCGCGCCCAATTCACATCCTCGGTGGCGCAGGCGGCGCGCAGCATGCGCCGCGCGGTGGACCGGCGGCTGCAACCCTATGGCCTGACCGAAGCCACCTGGCTGCCGCTGGTGCGGCTGTCGCGGGCCGCCGTCCCCATGCGCCAGAAGGACCTGGCCGCCTCGCTGGCGCTCGACAGTTCGTCGGTGGTGCGCCTGATCGACGCGCTGCAGGCCGCCGGCCTGGTGGAGCGCAAGGAAGAGGGCCAGGACCGGCGCGCCAAGGTCATCGTGCTGACCGCGCGCGGGCAGGCGACGGTGGAGCAGGTCGAGCGCGTGGCCAAGGAAGTGCGCGACAACGTGATGCGCGACATTCCGGATGAGGAACTGCAGCGCGCGGCGCGCCTGCTGACCCAGCTCTGCGCGGCGCTGGAGGCCGACGTCGGAGGCGGCACGCCATGAGCGCGTCGGCGCAGACCTTGCAGGGCAGCTTCAGCGGCACCGGCAGCCCCCCGCCGCACGTGCCGCTATGGCTGCTGGCGCTGTTCACCTTCAGCGGCACGCTGGCCATGCATATATTCGTGCCGGCGCTGGCCATGGCCGGCCGCGACCTGCATGCCGGCAACGGCGCCATGCAGATGACGGTGAGCCTGTACATCATCGGCCTGGCCGTCGGACAACTGATCTATGGCCCCTTGTCGGACCGCTACGGGCGCCGTCGCGTGCTGATGGTCGGGCTGGCCATCTATACGGTGGCGGGCCTGGCGGCGGCGCTCGCGCCGCAGGTGCATGCCCTGATCGCCGCGCGGCTGTTCCAGGCGCTGGGCGGCTGTGCCGGGCTGGTGCTGGGCCGGGCGATGGTGCGCGACACCGCGGCGCCATCGGAGGCGGCCAAGCGCCTGGCGCTGATGAACCTGATGGTCACAATCGCGCCCGGCCTGGCCCCCATCGTGGGCGGCGCGCTGGCCGCCTCGCTGGGATGGCGCGCGGTGCTGTTCGCGCTGTGCGTGCTGGGCGTGGTGAATTTCGTGTTCGCCTGGCGCCTGTTGCCCGAGACCGGCCTGACGGCGGCGCGCATCTCCGTGGCCACCCTGGCGCGCCATTACCGCCAACTGCTGGCCTCGCGGGTATTCCTGGGCTATGCGGTGGGCGGTGGCTGCGCCACGACCTCCATGTTCGCCTTCGTGGCCTCGGCGCCGTTCATTTTCGTGGACCAGCTGCACCGGCCCGCCGATGAGGTCGGCCTGTACTTGGCCGTGCTGGTGTCGGGCGTGTGGCTGGGCAGTGTCATCACCACGCGCCTGATCGGCAAGCTGCCGCTGGACCGCCTGCTGATCGGCGGCAATACCCTGAGCGCGTTGTCGGCGTTCCTGCTGCTGGGATGGGTGCTGACCGGCCACGTCGCGGTCGCGCCGCTGGTGGTGCTGATGTTCTTCTATACCCTGGGCGCCGGCGTGGCCGGCCCGACCGCGCTGAGCCTGGCGGTCGGCGTGAACCCGCAGGTGATCGGCTCGGCCTCGGGCCTGTACGGCGCGCTGCAGATGGCGGTCGGCGCCTTGTGCACGGCGCTGGCCGGGCTGGGCCCGTCGCCGGCCCTGTCGACCGCCCTGGTGCTGGCCGGGGCCGGCCTGGTCGGGCAGTTGTCGTTCCGGACCGCGTTGCGCGGAAGGCGGGCCTAGCGCCGATGCCCTGGACGTGACCGTCCAGGACAGGGCAGGTCATCCGGCGGGCGGCGCCCGCCGCCGGGTGTCGTTCAGGAGGCGTCGTCCTCCAGCACGATCCGGTAGATCGCCGTGGTGCCGCTGACTTCGTGGCCGACGATCAGGAGCGGCTCGCCGGTGGGGGAATCGGCGGCCGGCACGAAGGCCAGCCCTTCGGGGCCGAGGTCGCCGGCCCCGGCGGGGTCGGCCGCCGAATCCACGCCGAAGTTGCGCGAGTTGACGTAGGTGGTGAACGCCGGCTTGGCCGGGTCGGTGATGTCATAGACCATGATGCCGCCGACACGCTCCAGGCCGACGAAGGCATAGGTCTTTGCGCCGATGCTGCCCAGCGTGATGCCTTCCGGCTCCGGTCCCTTGTTGTCGCTGCGGTCGTCGAACAGGGTCTCGTCGTGGCCCGAGTTGAACCAGTCGGGATAGCGCTCGGCGGTGACGCGCTCGAACTGGTCGCCCGAATCCCACACCAGCTTGCCGTCGGCGTCGCGGATCGAGAACGAGCGCGCGCCGTAGGCGTACAGGGTGTCGTACACCAGCCGGCCGTCGGCGCTGAGCTGCGGCGAACCGTCGGCGTTCTGCTTGTAGCCCATGGTCCAGGTCACGGTCAGGCGGCCCAGCTGTTCGTCGGCGCGGCAGTCGCCGGGGTCGGTGGCGGTGGCGCCGCAATAGCCGAACACGGCCGGGTCGAGCAGCGCGCCGGGCGCCAGCTGGCGCAACTGCGGCGGCAGGTCGTCGCCGCCGCGCCGGTCGAAGCCGTTCTTGTGCACCAGGTGCTTGACGCGGAATTCATCGACGAAGCCCGGCGCGTCGGCGGTGGTCAGGCCCAGCCAGTTGCCGTCCGCGTCGCGGCCCCAGTTCCAGTAGTCCGGATTGTCCTCGCCCCAGGGCCGGCCGTCGCCTTCGTTGGCGGTGACCAGGTAGGTGGCGCCGCCGGCCGTGTAAGTGGCGATCGCGTCGGGCATGTACAGGCCTTTCACGCCCGGCCAGGGCTTGATGGCGATGGCGCCGTCGGCATCGCTGACATCCAGGCCATTGCCTTCGACGCCGTGGTCCTTGGCGCCCAGCGGCAGGATGGCGGTAATGCGCGCGCTGGCGATGTCGAGCTTGGCCAGCGCGTTGTTTTCCTGCAGGGTGATCCAGGCCGTGGCGCTGTCGGGCGCGACGGCGATGTACTCGGGTTCGAGGTCCTGCGCGGCGCTGGCGCGCGGCCCCGTGAGCCGCACGCCTTGCGCGCGCAGGGCGCTTTCCTGGCCGTTCCAGGCGGCGAAGCCGGCCGTGCGGGCGGTCGGCGCGGATGGGTCGGCGACATCGATGACGCTGACCGAGCCTTCCGGATCGATGGCGTAATCGTCAGAGGGCTCGCCTTCATTGGCCGCCAGCACATACTTGCCGTCCGGGGTGAAGGTCACCATGTCGGGCAGGGCGCCGACCTGCACCGAGCCCAGCAATGCGAAGCTGGCGGCGTCATAGAGCGCCACATGGCCGGGGTCGGTCTTGTTGGCGGCCTGCACCGCCACGGCGACCAGGCCGTCGCGCACGGCCACGCTGTTGATCTCGGCGCCCGGCGTGACCGAAGCGGCGTCGAGCACGCCCAGGTGCGCGGGCGCAGCCGGCGTCCGCAGGTCCAGGATGTCGACTTTGCCGGACTGCGCATTGACGATGAAGGCGCGCTTGGTGCCCGCGTCGTAGGCCGGGATCTCGGCGGCGCTGACGCCGTAGGCGCCGCTTTCGTAGCGGCCGATCAGCTCGACCGCGGCGATGTGGCGCGGCGTTTCGGCCGCGGGCGGCGACGGGGGCGGGGCGGCGCTGTCGTCATCGTCGTCGCTGCTGCTGCCGCATGCGGCCAGGGCCAGGGGCAGCACGGCGCACGCCGCGGCCAGTTTCCAGTGCTTCATTGTGGGTTCCCGGTTCGGATTTTTGTAAGAGCGCACAGACTAGAAGCGCTCTGTTACGGTTTCCTTACCGGCTGGGCCGCATCACCAGGTAAATGCCCGCCACGGCCAGCAGCATGCCGGGCCAGGCCAGCGGCGGGATCGTCTCGCCCAGCACCAGGAAGGCGATGACCGCAGTGGTCGGCGGCACCAGGAAGAACAGTGCGGAAACGCGCGAGGCCTCGCCATGGCGGATCATGGCCAGCAGCAGCGAGATGGCGATGAGCGAGTTGCACAGCACCAGGTAGGCCAGCGAGCCGAACAGCGCCGGGGCCCAGTCGATGCGCATCGGTTCGAGCCACAGCGCCAGGGGAGCTGAGACAGCCAGGCCCACCGAATACTGCACCAGGTTGGCGGTGAGCGGATGGGTGCCGGTGCCATGGCGCTTTTCCCACAGCGTGCCGGCGACGATGGATAGCAGCGCCAACAGCGCGAACAGCGCCCCGGCCGGGGTGGCCGTGCCCAGCGAGGATTTCGCCAGGATCACCAGCGCGGCGCCGGCCACGCCCAGCAGCAGCCCGGCCCAGTGGCGCAGTCCGACGCGCTCGCCGGCAAAGGCGGGCGCCAGCAGGCCCACCAGGATCGGCTGTTGCGACGTGATGAGCGCCACTGCGCCGGCCGACAGCCCCAGCTTCAGGCTGAGGTAGGTGCAGGCGAAGTAGCCAGCCTGCAGGAACAGGCCGACCATCGCCAGGTGGAGCCAGGCGCGGCCGTCGGCGGGCAGGGCGGGCCGCAGCCAGGCAAAGGCGCAGCCCACCAGCGCGACCACGCAGGCGTAGCGCAGGGCCAGGAAGGTCAGCGGATCCGCGTAGGCCAGCCCCAGCTTCAGGAACACGAAGCCGGACGACCAAAGCAGCAGGAACAGCATGGGGGCGTACGCCAGCCAGGCGGGGGCGGACGCGGCGGCCGCGCGATCAGGCGGCGTCATGGCGTGCGGCGGCCTGGTCGAAATAGCGGGCCGGCGTGGTGCCGTAGGCGCGCCGGAACATGGCGATGAAGGCGCTGACGTTGTCGTACCCCAGGTCCAGCGCCACGCTGGTGACGGGGCGGCCGGCGGCCAGCATTTCCAGCGCCCGCATCAGCCGCAGGCGCTGGCGCCAGTCGCTGAAGGCGGAACCGGTTTCGGCGGCGAAGCGGCGCGTCAACGTGCGCGGCGCGATGGCGGCCCAGCGCGCCCAGTCCTCCAGCCGGCGCGTATCCGCAGGGTCGTCGCTCAAGGCCCGGGCGATGCGTAGCAGGCGCGGGTCGCGCGGCATCGGCAAGCCGGGCGCGCCGCGTGGCAGGCTACGCAATTCGTCGAGGATCACGCCGTGCAGCCGCCGGCAGGCGGCATCGGCCGGCCTGCCGTCCCATGCTGCCGCGCGTAGCACGGCCGCCCGCAGCAGGTCGGAGGCCTGTACCGCGCACGGCGTGGCGGGCAGGCCCGCGCAGGCGCGCGGCGCGACGTAGACGCTCCAGCCGGCGAAGGGCCCGTGCGAGCGCAGGCTGTGCGACACGCCCGGCGGTATCCAGACCGCCTGGGTCGCCGGCACGACCCACAGGCCGTCGTCCGTGCCCACTGACAGCAGCCCGCGGGCGGCGCCCAGCAGCTGGCCGCGGGCATGGCGATGCGCCGGCGTGACGCGCGGCTGGGGGCCGTCGGCCGCCACCGCGATGAGCGGGGGGCCGTCGTCGGATTGCGCGCGGCGAGGCGGCAGCAGCGGATCGGACATGGCGCGAAAGGCGTATGGATTGGCTGTTATACCGCAGCGCGGCCCGGCCGTCGCGCCTAGAGTGGAGGCTCTGCAATGACTTCACGAGGACATCATCATGCGAGCGGAAGACATACTGCCCGGCCGCCAGGACTGGACCGAGATCGGCGGCGTGGCGGTGCGCAAGGGCACCGTGGCGGCTTTCCTGGCCAATGCCAGGCGGTGGAGCGATCCGTCGGCCGATGCCGCGGCACGCGCCGCCGCGGAGCGCGACATTGCCCGGGCGCTGCCGTCGTTGCGAGCGCTCGGGCTGTTCGAGGTGCTGGAGCCGCGCGATCCCGCGCTGCGCGAATGGCTGGAGCGGGCCGCCCGGCGGTAGGGGCATGGCGTGCCAGGTTTAGGAATGATATAACATTACATAAATTGCTTCGCCTCCTTCATTCCGACGCTTCGCACACCATGGACAAACTCCCCGTCACCGTCCTTTCCGGCTTCCTCGGCGCCGGCAAGACCACCTTGCTCAATCACATCCTCAACAATCGCGAGGGCCGCCGGGTGGCGGTGATCGTCAACGACATGAGCGAGGTGAACATCGATGCCGACCTGGTGCGCCAGGGCGGCGCCGAACTGTCGCGCACCGAAGAGAAGCTGGTCGAGATGAGCAATGGCTGTATCTGCTGCACGCTGCGCGAGGACCTGCTGCTGGAAGTGAGCCGGCTGGCGCGCGAAGGCAAGTTCGACCAGCTGGTCATCGAGTCCACCGGCATTTCCGAACCCTTGCCGGTGGCCGAGACGTTCACGTTCGCCGACGAGACGGGCCGCGGCCTGTCGGACGTGGCGCGCCTGGATACCATGGTTACCGTGGTGGACGCGTACAACTTCCTGCGCGACTACAGCTCGTACGACAGCCTGCAGGCGCGTGGCGAGTCGCTCGGCGCCGCGGACGAGCGCACCGTGGTCGACTTGCTGGTCGAGCAGGTGGAGTTCTGCGACGTGATCGTGCTGAACAAGATCGACCTGGTGGAGGCTGGCGCGCGCGAGCGGCTGGCGGCCATGCTCGGGCGCCTGAACCCGCGCGCGCGCATCGTCGCGGCCGAGTTCGGCCGCGTGCCGCTGGACCAGTTGCTCGATACCGGGCTGTTCGACTTCGAGCAGGCCGCGCAGGCGCCCGGCTGGCTGAAGGAGCTGCGCGGCGAACACCTGCCGGAAACGCAGGAATATGGCATCGACAGCTTCGTTTACCGGGCGCGCCGGCCGTTTCATCCGGCCCGCTTTCACGCGCTGATCGAATCGGACTGGCCGGGCGTGGTGCGCTCGAAAGGCTTTTTCTGGCTGGCCAGCCGGCCCGCATTGGCGGGCTCGTGGTCGCAGGCGGGCGGGGTGTGCCGCCACGGGTTGGCGGGCCGGTGGTGGGCCGCCGTGCCGGCCGAGCAATGGCCGCGGGACGCGGAGACGGTGGCCCGCATTCGCGCCAAATGGCACGAGGAAACCGGCGACGCCCGCCAGGAATTGGTGCTGATCGGCATGGGCATGGACCAGGCCGCGCTGCGCGCGCGCCTGGACCGCTGCCTGCTGGACGACGCCGAGATGGCGCAGGGGCCGGCCGCCTGGTCGGCCTACCCCGATCCGTTTCCCGGGTGGGAGGCGGGCGAGGCCTGAGCGCGCCGCCGGCCGGGGACCTTATTTGGCCATCAGGCCCAGATGCTCGATCAGGGCCTTGTCCTTGGCGTAGGTGGCCTCGGCCCAGGCCCGGTAGTCGGCGCTGTCGCGATAGACCGGTTCCTGGTTGAGCTGCTGCATGACCTGCATGCTGGCCTCGGAGTACAGCGCTTTCTTGAAGGCGTCGTGCAGGATGCGCACCACTTCCGGGTCCATGCCGGCCGGGCCCGCCAGCCCGTAGGGCGAGGTCGACACGACCCCGTAGCCGAGTTCCTGGGCGGTGGGCACGTCGGGCCAGCGCTTGGTGCGCTTTTCGCCGAAGGTGACCAGCAGGCGCATCTTGCCGGCATCGACGAACTGGTCCCAGCCGGAGGCGTCGCTCTGCGCCATGATATGGCCGCCCAGCAAAGCCTGCTGCATGTCGGCGTTGCCCTTGAACGGCACGTGGTTGAGCTTCACCTTGGCGTTGATGGCGACTTCTTCCATCAGCAGGTGCGGCGACGAGCCCACGCCGGTGGAGCCGTAGTCGATGGTGCCGGGTTTGTCGCGCGCGGCCTGGATGTACTCGTCGAAGGTCTTGAACGGCGAGTCCGAACGCACGGTGAAGCCGAAGGTGTAGCCCGACAGGCCCAGGATGAAGGTGAAGTCCTTGAGCGGGTCCCAGTCGGTCTTGTGCATGTAGGGCATGCGCAGCATGCCGAGCGGGTACTGGCTGATGGTGTAGCCGTCCGGCTTGGCCGTCTTGGCCATGTTGCTCGGCCCCAGGGTGCCGCCGGCGCCCGGGCGGTTCTCCACGACCACGTTCTGGCCCAGGTGCTTGCTGGCTTCCTGGGCGATGACGCGGAAGTGGCGGTCGGTGGATCCGCCGGCCGGGAAGGGGACGATCAGGGTGATGGGCTTGGTGGGGAAGTCGGTCTTGGCCAGGGCCGGCCACGGCGCGGCGGCCGCCGTCACGGCGGCCAGCGCGAGGCCCAGGCAGGCACGGCGGGTGAGGGTGCAAGGCATGGTGGGTTGTCTCCGATGTTTTATATGGCCGGCTGGGTTGCGGCCCGCGCGCTGGCCGGGCGGCGCGGGCCGGTGAGGGATCGTGGCCAGGTCGTGCGCGGGCGCATGCCCGCCGCGCCTACTCGGCCGTCATGCCTTTGTCGCGCGCCAGCTTGCCCCATTTGGCGTAGTCCGACGCGACGCGCGCGGCCATCTCGGCCGCCGGCTCGTAATGGGCGATGGTGCCGGCGTTGATCAGTTTCTGCTGCAGCCCGGGCTCGGCCAGGATGGCCTGCAGTTCGCGGCCGAGGCGGTCCACCACCGCCTGCGGCGTGCCCAGCGGCGCCAGCAGGCCGCCCCAGGAAACGGCATCGAAGCCGTCGAACCCCTGCTCGGCGATGGTCGGCACGTCGGGCAGCACGGACACGCGCGTCGGCGAACCGACGGCCAGCGCGCGCAGCTTGCCCGCCTGGATATGGGGCAGGGCCGCGACCAGGTCCGCGTACATCATGGGCACCTGCCCGCCGATGGTGTCGGTGATGGCCGGCACGCCGCCCTTGTAGGCCACGTGCTGCATCTTGAACTGGCCGACGTCCTGCAGCAGTTCCATGGTCATGTGGCCGAAGCTGCCGGCGCCCGAGCTGGCGTAGTTCAGTTCGCCAGGATGGGCCTTGGCGTAGTCGATCAGTTGCGGCAGGGTCTTGATGTCCGGCAGCTTTTGCGGGTTGACCACCACCACGATGGGCAGGTCGTAGACCGTGGCCACGGCCTGGAAGTCCTTGGGCGTTTCGTAGCCGGTGCTCTTGTAGAAGAACGGCGCGAACAGGGTGGGCGTGGCCAGCATCATCAGCGTATAGCCGTCGGCCGGCGAGCGCTTGAGCAGGCCAGCCGCGATCGAGCCCGAGGCGCCGGGGCGGTTTTCCACGATCACCGGCTGCTTCAGGCGCGCCTCGAGCTGCTGGCCGACCAGGCGCGAGGCGACGTCGGTGGGGCCGCCGGGCGGGAACGGCACGATCAGCCGGATCGGCTGGCTGGGCCACGTCTGCGCGGCCGCGCCGCCGGCCACCAGCAGGCTGGCGGCGGCGGCCAGCAGGCCGCGGCGGATGCGCGAAACGGGAAAATCGACGGAAGGGGTGTTGCTCATCATGGTTGTCTCTCGGTGCTCCACTGCGAATTGCTCTCCTGTGTCCAGGCGTGCGGGCCCCGGGGGCGCGCCGCCGGGTTCGAATCTCAGTCGCCGGACGGCATGTCGGGCAGGGTCAGCACGCCCCTGGCCTGCAGCGCGCGCAGTTCGTCTTCCGGCAATGCCAGCAGGCGCTGCAGGACTTCCTTGGTGCCTTCGCCGAGCGTGGGCGGCGCGTGGCGGATGGGCAGCCGCTGGCCATCCAGCCGGTACGGCGGCGCATACACGTGCGTGGAGCCGGCCACGGGATGCGGCAGCTCCTGCAGCAGGCCGCCCTGGCGGGTGCGTTCGCTGGTCAGGGCTTCGTGCAGGCCCAGCACCTTGCCGCAGGGGATGCCGCACGCGGCCAGGCGCTCCAGCAGGACGTCGCGCTCGAAGGTGCGGATCAGGTCGGTGACCATGGGCAGCAGCGTGAGGCGATTCCTGGCGCGCTCGACGTTGGTGGCGTAGCGCGGATCCTCGACGATGTCGGGGCGCATGACGACCTGGCGGCAGAATTTGTCGAACTGCGTATTGGTGCCGACGGCGATGATCAGCGGGCCGTCGGCGGCCTCGAACATGCCGTAGGGTACGATGGACGGGTGGGCATTGCCGTAGCGTTGCGGGTCGCGGCCCAGCAGCATGGCGTCCAGCCCGTAGTAGCTGGTCACCATGATGCCGCAGTCGTACAGCGCCATTTCGATCAGGCGCCCGCGCCCGGTGCGCTCGCGCCGGAACAGCGCGGCCAGCACGGCCTGGGCGGCGTACATGCCGGTCATCATGTCGACCGCGGCCACGCCGAATTTCAGAGGGGACTGGCCCGCTTCGCCATTGATCGCCATCAGGCCGCTCTCGGCCTGGATCACCAGGTCGTAGCCCGGGCGCGCGGCTTCGGGACCCGAACTGTTGTAGCCGCCGATGCAGCAGTAGATCAGGTCCGGCTTGCGGGCCTTCAGCGCTTCGTAGCCCAGGCCGAGCTTTTCGGCGCCGCCGCTCTTGAAGTTGTGGACGACCACGTCGAAATGCGGCAGCAGGTCGTAGACGATCTGCACCCCCTCGGGCGACTGCAGGTCCAGCGTGATGGACCGCTTGTTGCGGTTCATGCTGTTGTAGTAGGTGGTCTCGGTCTTGCCGACGCGCATGCCCCAGTCGCGCGTGTCGTCGCCGCGCACGGGGTGCTCGACCTTGACCACTTCGGCGCCGAAGTCCGCCAGCACCTGGCCGCACAGGGGGCCGGCGAACACGCGGGACAGATCCAGCACGCGGATCCCGTCGAGCGGGAAATCCAGGTCGCCGGTATCGCTACTAGCTCGGGTATCGCTCATGGCGTCAATCCTGGTGCGCGCCCAGCGCGATGAAGCGCGCCAGGTGGTGGTCTTCGTCGCCGAGCTGGTGGTCGATCATCACCAGCCGCTTGGCGTAGTGCGCCAGCGGCAGTTCCCAGGTCATGCCGATGCCGCCGTGCAGCTGGATGCATTCTTCGGCCACCAGCGTGCCGACCCGGCCGATGGTGTACTTGGCCGCCGACAGCGCGCGCTCGCGCGCCACGCGGTCGGGGTGGTCGAGGCAGGCGGCGGCGTTGATGACCGACGAGCGCGCCTGCTCGATTTCCAGCAGCACGTCGGCCATGCGATGCTGCAGGGCCTGGAAGCGGCCGATCGGCACGCCGAACTGCTTGCGCGTCTGCAAGTATTCCAGCGTGGCGTCGCGCGCCGCGTCCATGGCGCCCACGGCTTCGGCGCACAAGGCCAGCAGGCCCTTGCCGATGCAGCGCTCCAGCACGGCGTGGCCGGCGCCGGCCTGGCCCAACAGGGCGCCGGCCGGCAGCCGCACGCCCTCCAGCGAGAGATCGGCGCCGCGCCCGCCGTCGATCAGCGGATAGCCCTGCACGCCCAGCCCGGGCGTGCCGGCGGGCACCAGGAACAGCGAGATGCCGTCGGCCTCGTCTTCGGCGCCGGCGGTGCGGGCCGAGATCACGAACAGGTTGGCGCGCTCGGCCTGGGCCACCACCGCCTTGGCGCCGTCCAGGCGCCAGCCGTCGCCGTCGCGCGTGGCGCGTGTCTGCACCCGCGCCAGCTCGTAGCCGCTGGCCGGTTCGGCGTGCGCCAGGGCGATCGCCGTGGCGCCGGCCAGCAGCGATTCGAGCGCCTGCTTCTGTTCGGCCGAGCCGGCCGCGGCAATGGCATCGCCGGCCATCAGGGCGTCGAGGAAAGGTTCGACGACCAGGCCGCGGCCCAGCGCCTCGAACACCACCGCGATGTCGAAGCCGCCGCCGCCCAGCCCGCCGTCGGCTTCCGCGAACAGCGCGCCCAGCGCGCCCAGTTCGGCGTAGCGCTGCCAGAACTCGGCGCTGTAGCCCTCGGGCGAGCGCGCGATGCGGTCGCGCACGGCGAAGCCGTACTGTTCGGCCACGAAGCGTTTCAACATGTCCGACAGCATGCGCCGGTCTTCGGTATGGTCGAAGTTCATGCGGGTTCCTTACAGTCCCAGGATCATCTTCGAGATGATGTTCTTCTGGATTTCATTCGAGCCGCCGAAGATCGACAGCTTGCGGTAGTTGAAATATTGGGCGGCCGCGCTGTCGGCGCCGTGCGGGCCGATGCGCGGGCCGGCGTAGTCGTCGTCGAGCGCCTGCTCGATGTACGGCCGCGCGTAGGGCCCCATGGCGCGGCGGTTCAGCGCGGTGAGTTCCTGGCGGATCTGCGTGCCGCGGATCTTGAGCATGGAGCTCTCGGCGCCCGGGGCGCCGCCGTTGGCGGCGGCGGCCAGCACGCGCAGGTTGGTGGTGCGCATGTTGTCGAGCTCGATCTCGACGCGCGCCAGGCGCGCCGCGAAGGCCGGGTCCTGCGCCAGCGGGCGGCCGTTCTTGCGCTGCCGCGCGGCCAGTTCCTTGAGCTGCAGCAGGGCCGCGGTGGACAGGCCCACGCCGGCGATGTTGGTGCGCTCGTAGGTCAGCAGGTATTTGGCGCAGGACCAGCCGCGGTTTTCCTCGCCCACCAGGTTGGCGGCGGGGACGCGCACATCCGAGAAGAACACTTCGTTGACTTCGTGCTCGCCGTCCAGGGTGATGATGGGACGGACCTCGATGCCGGGCGTGTTCATGTCGATCAACAGGAAGCTGATGCCCTCCTGCGGCTTGCCCTCGGTTCGGGTGCGCACCAGGCAGAAGATCATGTTGGCGTGCTGGCCGAGCGTGGTCCAGGTCTTCTGGCCGTTGACAATGTAGTGGTCGCCGTCCCGCACCGCGCTGGTCTTGAGCGAGGCCAGGTCCGAGCCGGCGCCCGGCTCGGAGTAGCCCTGGCACCACCAATCGGAGCCGTCCAGGATGCGCGGCAGCCAGTAGCGCTTTTGCGCTTCGTCGCCGTACTTGATCAGCACGGGTCCCAGCATGCTCAGGCCGAACGGCACGATGCGCGGCGCATGGGCCAGCGCGCATTCGTTTTCGAAGATGAATTTCTGCACGGCGCTCCAGCCGGTGCCGCCGTATTCGCGCGGCCAGTGGCTGGCCAGCCAGCCGCGCGCATTCAGGATGGCGTGCCAGGCTTCCATGTCTTCCTTGCGCAGGCGGCGGTGCTCGCGCACCTTGCGCGCCAGCGCCTCGGGCAGCTCGGCCGCCAGGAAGGCGCGCACTTCGGCGCGGAACGTCTCTTCTTCGGGGGTGAAATTCAAGTCCATGGATGTTCTCGTGCTCAATAGATTTCGAACAGGCCGGCCGCGCCCATGCCGCCGCCCACGCACATGGTGACCACGGCATGGCGCGCGCCGCGCCGGCGGCCTTCGATCAGGACGTGGCCGGCCAGCCGCGCGCCGGTCACGCCGAACGGGTGGCCCAGCGAGATGGCGCCGCCATCGACATTGAGCTTTTCCGCCGGAATGCCGAGGGTCTGCTGGCAGTACAGCGCCTGCGAGGCGAACGCCTCGTTCAGTTCCCAGAGGTCGATGTCGTCGACCTTCAGGCCGTGGCGGGCCAGCAGGCGCGGCACCGCGTATACCGGGCCGATGCCCATTTCGTCGGGTTCGCAGCCGGCGATGGCCAGGCCGCGGAACGCGCCCAGCGGCTGCAGCCCGGCGCGCTCGGCGTCGCGGGCCTCCATCAGCACGCACGCCACCGCGCCGTCCGACAGCTGCGAGGCATTGCCCGCGGTAATGAACTGGCCCGCGCCACGCACCGGCTCGAGCCTGGCCAGGTTCTCGTAGGTGGTGCCTGGACGGTTGCAGGTATCGGCGTCCACCGTGACCTCGCGCTGCGTGACCGCGCCCGTGGCCTTGTCGGTGACGGCCATGGTGGTGGTGACGGCAATGATCTCGTCGCGATAGCGGCCGGCCGCCTGGGCTTCGGCGGTGCGGCGCTGGCTTTCCACGCTGAAGCGGTCTTGCGCTTCCCGGCTGATGCCATAGCGGGCCGCGACAATGTCGGCGGTTTCGATCATGGGCAGGTACAGGGCCGGCTTGTTTTCGAGGATCCAGGGATCGGTGCCGGCGTTGGGGTCGTCGCGCGTGCGGATGTGCGACACGCTTTCGACGCCGCCGGCGATCATCGCGGGCGCGCCGTCCATGACGATGCGCGCCGCCGCGCTGGCGATCGCCTGCAGGCCCGAGGCGCAGAAGCGGTTGACCGTGGCGCCGCCCACGCTGACGGGCAGCCCGGCGCGGATCACCGCCTGGCGGCCGATGTTGCGGCCGGTGGTGCCTTCGGGATAACCGCAGCCCAGGATGGCGTCTTCGATCAGGGCCGGGTCGATGCCGGCGCGCTCAACCGCCGCGCGCACCGCGAAGGCGGCCAGGGTGGCCCCCGGGGTCAGGTTGAATTCGCCGCGATGGGCCTTGGTGATGGGCGTGCGGGCGGTAGAGACGATGACGGCTTCGCGCATGGCGGGCAATCCAGTAAAGACAATGGGAACGGCGGGGCGGCCGGGCGGTCAGGCCTGGTTCAGGCTGGCGAAAGTCCGGCCGCTTTCGGCCAGTTCGACCAGCAGCGGCGCCGGTTTCCAGAAATGGGGATCCTGGGGGGCGAATTCGCGTATGTCGGCGAGGATGCGCGGCAGGCCGACCTGGTCGGCGTAGTGCATCGGGCCGCCGCGATGGCGCGGAAAGCCATAGCCGTACAGGAACGCCACATCGACATCGAGCGGCCGCAGCGCAATGCCTTCGCGCACGACGTTGGCGGCTTCGTTGATCATGGCGGCCAGGTAGCGGCGCTGGATTTCTTCCTGGTCGAACGCGCGCGGCGTGATGCCGGCGCGCTGGCGCTCGGCGTCGATGATGGCCAGCACTTCGGGGTCGGGCGTGCCCGTGCGCGCGCCGTCCGGGTACAGATAGAAGCCGCGGCCGGTTTTCTGGCCGAACCAGCCGCGCTCGCACAGGCGGTCGGCGATCTGCACGTAGCGCAGTTGCGGGTCGCGCGTGGCGGCGCGCCGCTTGCGGGTGGCCCAGCCGATGTCGCCGCCGGCCAGGTCGGTCATCTGGTAGGGGCCCATGGGATAGCCGAAGGCGCGCACGGCGTCGTCGATCTGGTAGGGCGAGGCGCCGTCTTCCATCATCAGTTCGGCGGCCTGGCGGTGCACGGCCAGGATGCGGTTGGCAATGAAGCCGTCGCACACGCCGGCGCGCACCGGAACCTTGCGCAGGCGCCGCGCCAGCTCGAAGCCGGTGGCCACGGTGTCGGGCGCGCTGCGGCCGCCCACCACCACTTCCAGCAGCTTCATGATGTTGGCCGGCGAGAAGAAGTGCAGGCCCAGCACGTCGGCCGGGCGCCGCGTGGCGGCGGCGATGCGGTCGATGTCCAGGTATGAGGTATTGCTGGCCAGCACCGCGCCGGGCTTGGCGACGCGGTCGAGCGCGGCGAACACGGCGGTCTTGACGTCCATGTCTTCGAACACGGCTTCGACGATGAGATCGGCGTCGGCCAGCGCGTCGTAGGAGGTGGCGCCGCGGTAGCGGGCCATGCGCTCGGCCTTGCCGGCGGCGTCCAGCCGGCCTTTCTTGATGAGCAGGTCGTACACCTGCTCGACGCGGGCGCGGCCGCGCGCCAGGGCGGCGTCGTCCTGCTCGACCATGACCACCGGCAGCCCGGCGTCCAGCATGGCGACGGCGATGCCGGCGCCCATGGTGCCGCCGCCGACCACGCCCAGGCGTTCCAGCGGACGCGGCTGGGCAGCGCGGGTCTCGGGCGCCTTGGCGGTCTCGCGTTCGGCGAAGAAGGCATGCACCAGGCCGGCGCGTTGCGGGCTGTCCAGGCATTGCAGGAACAGGGCCCGCTCGGTGCGCAGGCCGGCGTCGAACGGCTGGTCGAGCGCGGCCTGCACCGCGTCGATGATCTTGGCGGGCGAGAACAGGCCGCGCGCGCGCGCCTCGACCTGGGCGCGGGCGGCATCGATGGCCGCCTGGGCGGCGGCCCGGTCGGCCAGCGCGGCCGTGGCGTCGCGGGTGCGCCTTGGCGCCGCGCCTTGCGCCAGCAGTTCGCGCGCATAGGCCAGCCCCGCCGCCAGGGCGTCGGCGCTGCTGTCCAGCCGGTCGACCAGCCCCAGCGACAGGGCCTCTTCGGCGCCGGCATGCCGGCCCGAGAGCATCAGGTCCAGTGCGGCGGCGGCGCCGGCCAGGCGCGGCGCGCGCTGCGTGCCGCCGGCGCCGGGCAGCAGGCCCAGGTTGACTTCCGGCAGGCCCAGCCTGGCGCCGGGCAGGGCGATGCGGTAGTGGGCCGCCAGGGCGATCTCCAGCCCGCCGCCCAGCGCCGCGCCGTGCAGCGCCGCCACGACCGGCTTGGCGCTGGCCTCGATGGCGTTGCATACGTCGGGCAGCGCGGGCGGCTGGGGCGGCTTGCCGAATTCACGGATGTCGGCGCCCGCGATGAAGTTCCGCCCGGCGCCGACCAGCAGCACCGCCCGCACGGAGGCATCGTCCTGGGCGGCCTGGATCGCGTCGGCCAGCCCGCGCCTGACGTCGGCGCTCAGCGCGTTGACCGGGGGATTGTCGATGGTGAGGACCAGGATGCCGTCGTGCCGTTGCGAGGCAACGGCGCCGTGGGGCGCGCGCTCTGCCATGGGATGTCGTCTCCGGAGATGCAGGCCAGCGGGCCTGTCTGGTGTGATGTGCGTAACCGTCCTATTCTTCCCCAGCAAGGAAGTCTTGACAATGGCATCAAGAGTTGACACTGCGTACAAGAAAATTTGACAATTGCGCCTCATGGACACCAAATCGCTGACCCTGCTGGTCGAGATCCTCGACGCCGGCAATCTGAGCGAAGCCGCGCGCCGGCTGAAGATGACGCGCGCCAATGTCAGCTACCACCTGAACCAGCTCGAGCGGGCCGTGGGCATGCAGCTCGTGCGCCGCACGACGCGCCGGGTCGAGCCCACCGAGATCGGCCTGAAGCTGTACCAGCACGGCCGCAGCATTCGCGACGAGCTGGCCGCGGCGCGCGAATCGGTCGAATCGCTCGGCAAGACGCCGCAGGGCCGGGTGCGCCTGAGCGTGCCGAGCGGCTACGGGCAGTTTGTCATGTCGCCGTGGCTGCTGGAATTCATGCGCAGCTATCCCGGCATCGTGCTGGACGTGCTGTTCGAGAACAGCGTGGAAGACCTGCTGCGCGAAGAGGTGGACCTGGCCGTGCGCATCATGTCCGAACCGCCCGGCCACCTGGTGGCGCGCGAGCTGGGCCGGGTCCGCTACGTGGCCTGCGCCTCGCCCGCCTATGCGGCGCGGCGCGGCCTGCCGGCGCGGCCGGAGGCGCTGTGCGGCGCGCCCATCATCAGCGCCGCGGTCATCGGCCGGCCCTTGCGGTTGTCGGCCTACCAGGGCAACCAGCGCCAGCAGGTCGTGCTGGAGCCCACCGTGGTGTCGCGCAATTATCCGTTCCTGCGCGACGCGGCGCTGGCCGGGCTGGGCATCGCGGTGGTGCCGGACTACGTGGTGCACGAGGACATCGCGCAGGGCCGCCTGCTGATCGCGCTGGAGCAGTGGCGCCTGAGCATTTTCGGGCGCAGCATGTACCTGCTGTACATGCCGAGCCGCCATCATCCGCGCGCGCTGGCGATGCTGATCGAGTTCATCCTGGCCAAGGCCCTGGCGGCCCACGAAGGCCGGCCGGGGCTGCTGCCGCCGGGGTGAGCGGCATGGATGGCCGCGCCGTGAGCCAGGGTGTCAGACACCTGCGCATCGCGGGACATCCTTGCCTATTACGCAGGGGCCTACCGCGGCGCATCGGCGCCAAAGGCGCGCAGGAAGTCGAGAACCGCCTGGCCGGCCAGCTGCGCGTCGGCGGCCGTCATGGTTTCCTGGGGGTTGTGGCTGACGCCGCCGTTGCCGCAGCGCACGAACAGCATGCTGGCCGGCACCACGCGCCCCAGCAGCATGGCGTCGTGGCCGGCGCCCGACGGCAGGTCCAGGACCGTCACGCCCTGCTTCGCCACGGCCTGCCGCCAGAGCGCCTGGTGCGACGGGGCGCAGGGTGTGGCGGGCACGCGCATCAGTTCTTCACAAGTCCACTCGATGCGGCGGCGCGCGCAGATCTCGGCGATGCGCGCTTCGAGGTCGTCCAGCGCCCGGTCGCGCTCGGCATCCTGCGCGGCGCGCACGTCCAGCGTCAGGTGGCAGGCGCCCGGGATGACGTTGATGGAGCCGCCGGGCACTTCCAGCATGCCGACCGTGCCGACCAGCCCGGGCGCCTGGGCGCAGCGGGCCTCGACGGCCAGCACGATCTCGGCGGCCGCGCAGGCGGCGTCGCGGCGCAGGTCCATGGGGGTGGTGCCGGCATGGCCGGCGGCGCCGGCCAGCGTTACCCGGCGCCGTACGCAGCCGGCGATGGAGGTCACCACGCCCAGCGGCAGGCCGCGCTGCTGCAGGACCGGCCCCTGCTCGATGTGCACTTCGAAATAATGGCGCAGGCGCGGGTCGACGGCCTGGCCGGCCGCGCCCGCGGGGTCGAGGCCGGCGTCGTGCATGGCCTGGCGCAGCGGGATGCCGTCGGCGTCCTGCCGGTCGAGCTGGGCCGCATCGAACGCGCCGATGTAGGCCGACGACCCGAGGAACGAGCCGCCGTAGCGCACGCCTTCTTCCTCGGCGAAGCCGACCACTTCGAAGTCGAACGGCAGCCGTTCGCCGCGCCGGTGCAGCTCGGCCACCACCGCGATGGGCAGCAGGATGCCGAGCCGGCCGTCGTACTTGCCGCCGTCGCGCACGGTGTCGTAATGGCTGCCGGTGGCCACCAGCATCGGCTCGTCGCAGCCGGGCGCGGCGCGGTAGCGGCCGATGACGTTGCCGACGGCATCCTGCCGCACGGTGTCGAAACCGGCTTCCTGCATCCATGCTTGCAACTGGCGGGCCGTCGCCCGGTGGGCCGGCGTCAGGTAGGTGCAGGTGAGGTTGTCGGGATGATCGGACCAGCGGGCGAGCGCTTCGGCATGAGCCATGACGGCATCGCCGAACGGCGCGGTGGAAGAAGGCGTGGACATGGCGTATTGGAATAAAGGCGGCGGTTTCTTATACCATTGCGGCCGCATTCGTAGAATGCCGGTTTGCGTGCACGAGGAACTGATATGGGCAACGAAGAGCGCGACGCCGACCGCGCGCACTGGTCGCGCGTGGCCGACCAGTGGATCGCCTGGGCCCGCGCGCCGGGCCACGACGCTTTTTGGGCGTATCGCGATGCGCTGCTGGCGTTTGTGGGCCCCGGCACGGGCGCGGCGCTGGACGTCGGCTGCGGCGAGGGGCGGGTGGCGCGCGCGCTGACAGCGCTGGGCTACCAGGTCACCGCGGCCGATCCGGTCGAGCGCTTCGTGGCGGCGGCCGCGGCCGCCGATTCGGCCGACGCCTATGCGGTCGCGCCGGCCGCCGCGCTGCCGTTCGCGCCGGCCAGTTTCGACCTGGCCATGGCCTACAACGTGCTGATGGACGTCCAGGATGTGCCCGCCGCGCTGGCCGGGATCCGGCGCGTGCTGCGACCCGACGGCGCGCTGTTCGTCTCGATCGTGCACCCGTTCGCCGACCGCGGCCAGTTCGCCGACTCCCGACCGGACGCGCCGTTCGTGCTGCAGGGCTCGTACTTCGGCCGCCAGCGCTTCGAGGGCACGGAAGCGCGCAACGGCCTGAGCATGGATTTCGCCGGCTGGTCGCTGCCGCTGGAAGACTACATGGCCGCGCTGGAGCAGGCCGGCTTCGCCGTCGTGGCGTTGCGCGAGCCGCGCCCGGATATACGGGCGCGGCCGGACCTGGCGCGCTGGAACCGCATACCGATGTTCCTCTGGCTGAAGGCCCGGCCGCTGCCCTGAAACCGCGGCCGCGCGCCTGGCTCAGCGCGGCAGCAGGGCCAGCGCATCGGCCAGCGCGATCTCGCCCTGGTAGCCGCCGCCGGACGCAGGCGCCCGCCCGGCTTCGATGCCATGTGCGAACGCCACCGCCGGGTCGGCCTGCAGGCGATCGTACAGGCGGCTGAGATTGGGATAGTCGCGCCGGTCGAGCACCGCGTGATAGTCGGCCCAGCGCGCGATGCCGGCAAAGTAGGCATCGGCCACGCTGCGGCGCTCGCCCAGCAGCCACGGCCCGTCGCCCAGCAGGGCGTCCAGGGTGGCATGCGTTTTTTCGACCTTGTCGCGGCCATACTCGGCCAGCGCGGTCTTGGCGGCGCTTTCCAGATCATGCTCGAGCACGTGCCACAACGGAGCGAAAGCGTTGAAGAAGCTCGTGTTCAGATAGGCCAGCATCTGGTTCAGGCGGTCGAAGTCGCGGCTGCCTTGCGGATGGCCGAGCCCCTGGGCTATGCCGCGCGCGCCGATGTGGTTGAGAATGGCCATGCTTTCGGTGATCACGTCGCCGGCCGCGCTCAGGTAAGCAGGGGTCTCGGCCACCGGGTTGATGCGGCGGAAGTCCGCGCCGGAGACGGCCTCGGGCATCTGGATCCGGCACAGCCGGTAGGGCTGGCCGAGCCACTCGAGCGCCACGATGCTGCCGAACGAGCAGCCGGAAGGGACACCGTAGAAAAGAATAGGGGTCATGTCATGCTCCTGTAGGGCGCCGCCGGATGCGGCGCGTGGGCATGACTATCCCGCAGTGGACGATGGTTGAGTAGTCGGTCAAAATTCAACCTGAAGTCCACATTTATAGACTTTGCGTGGCGCCATGCTCAACCTGAACGACCTGCATTTCTTCGTCGCCGCCGTCGACCAGGGCGGTTTCGCGGCGGCCGCGCGCCGCCTGGACGTGCCCAAATCCACGGTCAGCAAGCGGGTGGCCGAGCTCGAGCGCGCGCTGGCGGCGCGGCTGGTGCATCGCACTTCGCGCAGCTTCACGCTGACCGACATCGGCCGCGATTTCTACGAGCATGCGCGGGCGGCCATCATAGAAACCGAGGCCGCGCAGGACATCGTGCGCCGCCGTGCCGCCGAGCCGAGCGGCCGGGTGCGCCTGACCGCTTCGATGCCGGTGGCGCAGCAGTACCTGGCGCCGCACTTGCCGGCGCTGGTGGCGGCCTATCCGAAGCTGCACGTGCTGCTGGACGTATCGGACCGCTACGTGGACCTGGTGCAGGAAGGATTCGACATCGCGGTGCGCAGTCATTTCGCGCCCTTGCCCGATTCCGATCTGGTGCAGCGGCCGCTGGCCCGCGAGCCGCTCATCCTGGTCGCCGCGCCCGCCTATCTGCGCGCGCATCCGGCGCCCCTGGAGCCGGCGGACCTGGCCGCCCATCATGGCCTGCTGAGCGGCCCGGCGGCCGGCACCTGGCGCCTGGCGTACCCCGCTGATGCCTCGCCACCCGTGAGCGTGGTGCCGCTGCCGCGCGCTACCGCCAACGAATCGACCGTGCTGTCGAGCCTGGCGGAGGCCGGCCTGGGGATCGCCTGCCTGCCGGCCAGCCTGTGCCGCGCGGCGCTGGATGCGGGACGCCTGCGGCGCGTGCTGGACGGATGGGAAGCCGGCAGCGTCACCACCTCGCTGGTGATGCCGCATCGGCGCGGCCAGTTGCCGGGTGTGCGCGCGGTCGTGGATTTCCTCGTGGAGCGGGTCGGCGGCTGACGGCCTCAGCGCCGCGCGGCCACCAGCAGGAGCATGGGCCGTTCGCGCTCATCCTGCAGCGCGGGCAGCTCCGCCAGTTGCTGCGGGGTCGGGCCCCAGTCCTCGACATGGGTCAGGGTGAAGCCGGCGCGCATCACGCCATTGAGCAGTGTGCCCAGGGTGCGATGCTGCTTGATCACGCCGGGCGCCAGCCAGTCGGTGCGGCGGGGGCCTTCGACCTGGTAGTTGTCCACCGGCCAGCTGCGGCGGCCTTCGGCATCGATGATCCAGTCGGGGCGGCGCGACGCCATGTAGATGGGGTGCTCGATCGAGAACACCAGGCTGCCGCCCGGCGCGAGGGCGCGATGCACCGTGGCCAGCAGGCGCGCCAGGTCTTCGATGTAGTGCAGGGTCAGCGAACTGTACGCCAGGCCGAACGCGGCCTCGGGCAGGGCCAGGGTTTCCAGGTCGGCGCGCGTGTAGGTGATGGCGGCGCCGGCCGCGCCGGCCTGCGCATCGAGTTCGGCGGCGCGTTCCAGCATGCGGGCCGAGACATCCAGGCCGAGCACCGAGCGCGCGCCATGGGCGGCGGCCCAGCGGCAGAACCAGCCGTAGCCGCAGCCCAGGTCGACAATATCCAGCCCGCGCACCTCGGGCAGCAGGGCGCGCAGCGCGGGCCATTCGGGCGCGCCATCCAGGCCGTGCACGGAGCGGTTCAACTGGCTGTAGCCGGCGAAGAAATCGGGGTTGTCGTAGATGTTCTGGGTCATGCACCGTTTATAACCCGGCCTGCGGTAGACTCGTCGCCATGAATGGCCGGTCCACGTGCCGTGTTCGGGAGATTGCCATGTCGTTCCAGGGTAGCTGTCATTGCGGCGCGGTCCGCTTCACGGTGGACGCGGATCCGCCCACTTCGGCCATCAGCTGCAACTGTTCGCACTGTCGCCGCAAGGGGTTCCTGCTGGCGTTCTTTCCCGCCGAGCGCTTCACGCTGGAGGCAGGCGAGGAGGCCTTGCAGGACTACGCGTTCAACACCCACAAGATCAACCATCGCTTCTGTCGCCATTGCGGCACCCAGGCCTTCGCGTACGGCGCCAACCCGGATGGCTCGCCGGTGCGCGCGGTGAACCTGCGCTGCGTGCCCGCCATCGACCTGGACGCCCTGACGCTGCAGCAGTTCGACGGGGCGTCCCACTAGGCCCCGCGGCGCCACATTTCGACCGCGGCCGCATCATGCGCGCGGCCGGGCGGGCACACTACCGCCTGGGACCACGCCTGGGGAGGGGCGATGCAAGAAGCTGCGCACGAGTCGGGCGGGGGCCGCCGGCCCGTTGTCTTCATGGGGTGGCGCGTGGTGGGCGCCGCTTTCATCATTGCCCTGTTCGCCTGGGGCATCGGCTTCTACGGGCCGCCCATCTTCCTGAGCGAGCTGCATCGCGCGCGCGGCTGGCCGGTGGCGCTGGTTTCGCTGGCGATGACCGGGCATTTCCTGTGCGGCGCCGCGGTGGTGGCCAACCTGGGCTGGCTGCATCGCCGTTTCGGCGTGGCCAACATAACCCGCGCGGGCGCGTTGCTGACGGCGGCCGGGCTGCTGGGCTGGGGGCATGCCGGCGAGCCGTGGCAATTGTTCCTGGCCATGCCTTTCAGCGGCGCGGGCTGGGCGATGACCAGCGGCGCCGCGCTCAATGCGATGGTGTCGCCGTGGTTCGAGCGGCGCCGTCCCGCCGCGCTGGGCATGGCGTTCAACGGCGCCAGCCTGGGCGGCGTGGTGTTCTCGCCGTTGTGGGTGGCGCTGATCGCATGGCTCGGCTTTGGCGCGGCCGTGCTGGTGGTGGCGGCGGCGATGGTCGCGACGATCTGGTGGCTGGCGTGGCGCTACCTGGCGCTGACGCCCGCCGCGCTCGGACAGTCGCCCGACGGCGGCGAGGCCGGCGGCCCGGCGCGCGCGCCGGCCGCCGCGACCGCCACGCGCGCCGGGCCGTTGGCCTCGCCGTGGCGCGACGCGCGCTTCCGCACCTTGATTGCGGCCGCCTCGCTGGGCCTGTTCGCCCAGGTCGGGCTGGTGGCGCACCTGTTCTCGATGCTGGTGCCCGTATTGGGCGAAAGCGGCGCCGGCGCCGCCATGGGGCTGGCCACGGCATGCGCGATCGGCGGGCGCATGGTGCTGGCCAGGCTGATGGGGCCGGGCGCCGACCGCCGCATGGCGGCCGCGGTCAACCTGGCGCTGCAGGCGCTCGGCTCGGCCGTGCTGCTGGCCGCGAACGGCTCGCCGGCGGGCATGGTGCTGGGCTGCTGCCTGTTCGGGCTGGGCCTGGGCAATGTGACGTCGCTGCCGCCGCTGATCGCGCAGGCCGACTTCCGGCCGGCCGACGTGGCGCGCGTGGTGGCGCTGGTCACCGCGGCGGGGCAGGCCGGCTATGCGTTCGCGCCGGCCGCGTTCGGCCTGCTGCGCGGCGTCGGCGGGCCGGGGCAGGACGGCTGGCTGTTCGTGGCGGCGGGCCTGGTGCAGATCGCGGCCGCGGCCTGGATGCTGGCCGGCCGCCGCGCCCGGCCGGCAGACGAGGTAGCATGACAGCCATCTGCAAATCTCATCGTGCCGTACCGTCATGTCGACCCACCCGCCGCGCCAGCCCGTCGAACTCGCCAAGTGCTATCGCCTGCTCAACCACGGTCCCACCGTGCTGGTGGGTAGCGCCCACGCCGGGCGCCGCAATGTCATGGCGGCGGCCTGGACCATGCCGCTGGATTTTTCGCCGCCCAAGGTCGCGGTGGTGATCGATCGCACTACGCTGACCCGGGAACTGGTGGAAGCCTCGGGCGAGTTTTCCTTGAACGTGCCGTCGCGCGCCGCGGCCGCGGCGGCGCTGGCCGCCGGCTCGGTGTCCGGGCGCGAGCGCGACAAGTCGGGCCTGCCCGGCCTGGCCATGGACGCCGCCAGCCGGATCGGCGCGCCGCTGCTCGACGGCTGCCTGGCCTGGCTGGAGTGCCGGGTGATTCCCGAGCCGCACATCCAGGACCGCTACGACCTGTTCCTGGGCGAGGTGGTCGCGGCCTGGGCCGATCCTCGCGTATTCCGCGACGGGCACTGGGAATTCGCGCCCGACGGTCCGCGCAGCATCCATTACGTTGCCGGCGGCAATTTCTTCGAGACTGGCGCGGCGTTCGAGGTGGCGCCCGAGTAAAGGACGAGCGTGCGCCGGGCGCGCGCGAGGCTTATCATGGTCGGCCGTTGACTCGACCGTCCCGCCATGATCGACATCGCCACGCTGACTGCCCTGCGCGAGTTTCCCGACCGCTTCGCGGCCTTCTACGCCGCCGTGCCCGCCGGTTTTGCCAACTGGAGCCCGGCGTCCTGGGAAGGCGTGCCGAGCGAACCGTTCACGCCCATCGGCCAGGTATGCCACGTTCGCGATATCGAGATCGACGGCTATCACGTGCGCCTGTCCCGCACCCTGCAAGAGCGGCATCCGCTGCTGGTGTCGCTGGACGGCGATGCGCTGGCCATCGAACGCGACTACGCCGGCGCCGACGCGGACGCGGCCCTGGCGGCGTTCCGCGGGGCGCGCGTGCGCACGCTGGAACTCCTGGCCGGCCTGGACGACACGCAACTGGCCCGCACGGCGGAGTTCGAGGGGTACGGCACCCTGACGCTGCGCAGCCTGGTGCACTATCTTTGCAGCCATGACCAGCAGCACCTGGCGGGCCTGCAATGGCTGCTGGGCAAGATCGACGCGCACCGCCACGCCTAGCGGAAACGGCCCGCCGGCGCCGTCGTCGCGGTGCTATCCTGGCGAGATGAACAAGGGAACCTGGCTCGCCGTCGGCATCGCCCTGGGCGCGGCCATCGGCGCCGCGCTGGACAACATCGCCATGGGCATCGGCATCGGCGTGGCCCTGGGCATCGCCATGGGCCTGGAGAGCCGCCGCTGACGCGCCCGCCGGCCCGGCCAGGCGATCAGGCATGGTCGGCCGTGGGCTGGCGCCGCAGGGCGGGCACGCGCGAGCCGAACAGCACACCGAATTGCAGCACGAAGCCCACGGCCATGGCCCACAGGCAGGCCGCGGCGCCATAGCGTGCCGCCAGCGCCGCGCCGAGAGCCGCGCCGAGCGGGCGCGCGCCGAACGACGCCGCCAGGATCGTGGCCGAGACGCGGCCCAGCAGCGCGTTCGGTGTGACCGCCTGGCGCAGCGTGGTCGTGGCGATCGTCCACAGGATCGGCCCGGCGCCGAACAGGAAGAAGGCCGCGCCGGCCAGCAGGCCCGAGGGCCACGCCAGGGTGGCCAGCATCAGCAGGGCGGCGGCCAGGGCCGCCAGCGGGCCCGCCCCGACCAGCGCCCCGAACGGCAGCCGGCGCGACAAGGCCGGCGCGAGCAGGGCGCCGGCCACCATGCCGACACCATAGATGCCCAGCGTCAGGCCGACTTGCGCGGCGTCCAGGCCCAGATGGTCGACGGCATACGCCACATAGACGGCCTGCAGCAGGAACCATGCCGTATTGAAGAATACCGCCGTGATCAGCACCGGCCGCAGCAAGGGGTGCGCCGCGACGAAGCGCGCGCCTTCCGCCAGCTCGCGTAGCGGGTGCAGGCGGGCGCGCGCGGATGCAGGCTGGCGCGGCAGGCCGGCCAGCAGGCCCGCCGCCAGCAGCGACAGGGCGACCGCCAATGCGTAGGCGGCCGAGGCGCCCAGCGCGCCCAGCAGCGCGCCGCCCACGGCCGGTCCGGCGGCAAAGGCGATGCTGCGAGCCAGTTCCAGCCAACGGTTGGCCGCCGCGAGGGCCGCGGCGGGCACCAGCGTCGGCAGCAAGGCCGGCGCCGCCACGCTGTAGGCCACCGTGCCGATGGCGCCGATGCAGCCCAGCGCCGCCAGCCACGCCAGGTCCAGGCGGTCCAGCCACCACAGCCCCAGCAGGCCCAGCAGCGATAGCGCGCGCAGGGCTTCGGCCGCCGCCATGAGGCTGCGCCGCGAAACCCGGTCGGCCAGCACGCCGGCGGGCAAGGACAGCAATAAAAAGGGCAGGGTCTGCGCGGTCTGCAGATAGCCGGTCTGCGCGGCGCTGGCGCCCAATGCCAACACCGCGACCAGCGGCGCGGCCGCCAGCGCCAGTTGTTCGGAAAACTGCGCGCACAGGTTGGACAGGGCCAGGCGGCGGAATGGCGCGAGCGGTCGGCGGGCGGGCAGCGGCATGAGGCGTGGGCGGGCATGGACGGGGAGGCCATGCTAGCGGCCGGCCGGGGCGGCCGCATCCCGTTCATTGCGGCGAAATTCCGCCGGCCTGTCGCGCGCGCGATAGCTGCGATAATGGCGCATCGGCGGCGTGGTGCCGCCCGCGTATCCAGGACCCGCAACATGACAGTCGCTACCCGTCCGCCGTATATCAAAGTCCACGAAGCCGACAACGTCGCCATCATCGTCAATGATGGCGGCCTGCCCGCCGGCGCCGAGCTGGCCGACGGGCTGGTCTTGCGCGAGCACGTGCCGCAGGGCCACAAGGTGGCGCTGCGCGACCTGGCCGAGGGCGATGCGGTGGTGCGCTACAACGTGACGGTCGGCTATGCGGCGCGGGCGCTGCCGCGCGGCAGCTGGGTCAATGAACAAGTCACCACCATGCCCGCCGCCCGCCCGCTGGATGACCTGCCCATGGCCACCCGGCCGGCGCCCGAGCTGCCGCCGCTGGAAGGCTATACCTTCATGGGCTACCGCAATCCCGACGGTTCGGCCGGCACGCGCAACATCCTGGCCATCACCACGACCGTGCAGTGCGTGCAGGGCGTGGTCGAGCATGCCGTGGCGCGCATCAAGGCCGAGCTGCTGCCGCGCTATCCCAATGTCGACGACGTGGTGGGCCTGGAGCACACCTACGGCTGCGGCGTGGCGATCGACGCGCCCGGCGCGGCGGTGCCGATCCGCACCTTGCGCAACATCAGCCGCAATCCCAACTTCGGCGGCACCGCCATGATGGTCAGCCTGGGTTGCGAAAAACTACAGCCCGGCCGCCTGATGCCGGCCGGCACCATCCCCATCGCCGCCGGCGCGGGCATGGGCGACGAAGTGGACACCGTCTGTCTGCAGGACGACGAAAACGTCGGCTTCGGCTCGATGATCGAGGCCATCATGCGCACCGCCGAAAAGCACCTGGCCATCCTGGATCGCCGGCGGCGCGAGCCCTGTCCGGTGTCGGACCTGGTGGTGGGGGTGCAGTGCGGCGGCAGCGACGCGTTTTCCGGCCTGACCGCCAACCCGGCGGTGGGGTTCGCGGCCGACCTCATCGTGCGCGCCGGCGGCACGGTGATGTTCTCCGAGAACACCGAGGTGCGCGACGGCATCGACCAGCTCACCGCGCGCGCCGCCACGCCGGCGGTGGCCGAGGCGCTGGTGCGCGAGATGGACTGGTACGACCGCTACCTGCAGAACGGCATGGCGGACCGCAGCGCCAATACCTCGCCCGGCAACAAGAAAGGCGGCCTGTCGAACATCGTCGAGAAGGCCATGGGCTCCATCGTCAAATCGGGTTCGGCGCCGATTTCCGGCGTGCTCGCGCCAGGCGAGAAGCTCACGCAGAAGGGGCTGGTGTTCTGCGCCACCCCGGCCAGCGATTTCATCTGCGGCACCCTGCAGCTGGCCGCCGGCATGAACCTGCACGTGTTCACCACCGGGCGCGGCACGCCCTACGGCCTGGCCCAGGTGCCGGTGATCAAGGTGGCCACGCGCAGCGACCTGGCGCGGCGCTGGCACGACCTGATGGACGTCGACGCCGGCCGCATCGCCACCGGCGAGGCCACCATCGAGGAAATCGGCTGGCAACTGTTCCACCTGATGCTGGAGGTGGCCAGCGGCAAGCGCCAGACCTGCGCCGAGAAACTGAAACTGCACAATGCCCTGGCCCTGTTCAACCCGGGGCCGGTGACGTGAACGCGGCTCCTTTTCCGCAGCGCGTGCCATTGGCCGGCAGCGCGGTGGCGCTCGAACCCCTGGCCGACTCCCATGTCGATGAACTGTGGCGTTGTGCCGAGGGCGCCGATACATCCTGGCACTATCTGCGCTATGGGCCGTTCCCGGACCGCGATGCATTGCGCGACCAGGTGCGCGCCCTGGCGAACCGTTCGCACCAGCCGTTCTGGGCCGTTTGCCCATTGCCGGATGGGCGCGCGCGAGGGTGGCTTTCACTGTGCGACATCTGCCCGGAAGACGCCGCGCTGGAGTTGGGAAGCATCTGGTTCAGTACGGCATTACAGCGTAGCCGGGCCGGCACGGAGGCCGTCTTTCTGTTGCTGCGCTATGCTTTCGATGAGCTGGGTTACCGGCGCGTGGCATGGCGCTGCCTGGCCGACAATGCCTCGTCCATGGCCGCGGCGCAGCGTTACGGCTTCAAGCCGGAAGGCGTGTGGCGCTCGGTCGTCAACGTGAAGGGCCGCCGCGGCGACATTGCCTGGCATTCGATGCTGGCCGACGAATGGCCGGGGCGGCGGGATGCGCTGCAGGCCTGGCTGGCGCCCTCCAATTTCGATTCGGCCGGCCTGCCGCGCAGCCGGCTGGCGCGCGCCTGATCTCCATCATGTTGTGAACCCATGAATACTTCCCCCGATATCGACAAGCGCCTGACCGACCTGGAGATCAAGCTGGGCCTGGCCGACGACATGCTCGACCAGCTCAACCAGACCGTCTACCGGCAGCAGCAGCAGATCGAGCGCCTGTTGCGCGAGCTGGCGGAACTGCGCCAGCAGATGCCCGACGGCGCCGGCCCGCGCAGCCTGCGCGACGAGCTGCCGCCGCATTACTGAGCCCATGCGCATCCTGTGGGCCTATCTGCGCCCGCACGGCCGGCTGGCCGTGCTGGCCTTGGTGCTGGCCGCCGCCAGCCAGGTCCTGGCGCTGATCGATCCGATCATCTTCGGCCGCATCATCGACGAGTATGCGATCAACCGCGCCGGCAAGAGCGACGACGAACTGGTCTCGGGCGTGCTGGGGCTGCTGGCGCTGGCGGTGCTGGTGGCGGTGCTGTCGCGGCTGGCCAAGGCCCTGCAGGAATACGTGACGCGGCTGGTGGTGCAGAAGTTCGGCACCCAGCTGTTCAACGACGGACTGCGCCAGGCGCTGCGACTGAAGTTCCAGGAATTCGAGGACCTGCGCAGCGGCGAGACGCTGTCGCTGCTGCAGAAGGTGCGCGCCGACAGCGAGCGCTTCATCAATGCCTTCATCAACACGGTCTTCGCCGCGCTGGTGGGCATGGGGTTCCTGGTGTGGTATGCCGTGACGCGCCATTGGCTGCTGGTGCCGGTGTTCCTGATTGGCGTGCTGGTCCTGGGCGGGCTGACCGGGCTGCTGAGCCGCGAGATCAAGACCCAGCAGCGCTCCATTGTGCGCGAGACCAACCGCAGTTCGGGTTTCATCGCCGAGTCGCTGCGCAATATCGAACTGATCAAGAGCCTGGGGCTGACGTTTCCCGAGATCCGCCGCCTGCAGGCGCAGACGGTGCGCATCTTCGAGCTCGAGATGCGCAAGGTCAAGCGCATCCGCCTGCTGTCGTTCCTGCAGGGGGTGACGCTCAGCCTGTTGAAGCTGGCCATCCTGTTCGCGCTGTTGTGGCTGATTTTCCGCGACGTGCTCAGCACGGGCGAGCTGATCGCCATGCAATTCATCTCGGTGGCCATCTTCGCGCCGCTGCAGGAGCTGGGCAACATCATCCTGGCGTATCGCGAGGCCGAGGCCTCGCTGTCCAGCTTCGACGCGCTGATGCGCAAGCCGATCGACCGCCGTCCCGAATCGCCGCAGGACTGCGGCCCGATCGAGCGGGTGCGGTTCGCCGGCGTGGCGTTCCGCCACAAGGGGGCGGCCGACAACGCCCTGGACGGCGTGTCGTTCTCGGCGGGCCTGGGCGACACCATCGCGTTCGTGGGCCCGTCGGGCTCCGGCAAGTCCACGCTGGTCAAGCTGTTGCTGGGGCTGTATACGCCCGCAGTGGGCGAGGTGTTCTACAACGATATCTCCACCAAAGTGCTGCGCTATAACCGGGCGCGCCGCCAGGTGGGCCTGGTCACGCAGGAACCCTACCTGTTCGCCGGCACGCTGCGCGAGAACATCCGGCTGGTAAAGGCCGATGCCACCGATGCCGAGATCATGGCCGCCATGGAGCAAGCGGCCTGCGCCTACCTGCTGGACAAGTCGCCCGACGGCCTGGACACCCGCATCGGCGAAATGGGCCTGAAGCTGTCGGGCGGCGAAAAGCAGCGCCTGTCGATTGCCCGCGCGCTGATCCGCCAGCCGCGCCTGCTGATCTTCGACGAGGCGACCTCGGCGCTGGATTCGCTGACCGAAGAACAGATCTCGGACACGGTGCGGCGCATCTCCGCCAGCCGGCGGCAGATCACCATCCTGATCGCGCACCGGCTATCGACCATCATGCACGCGGATACGATTTTCGTGCTGGAAAAGGGGCGCGTCGTGGAAAGCGGCACGCATGCCGAACTACTGGTCCGCACCGGCCTGTACTACGCCATGTGGCGCCAGCAGATCGGCGAGCGTCCCGGCGCGGGCGCGCCGGGCTGACCGGGGCGCTTCATGCCGGCTGGCCGGCCGGTTCGGGCCTGAGCCGGGTGGCGCGCAGCACGCCCAGGACCAATAGCGCGATGCCCAATTGCGTCAGCGGCGCCGGAATCTGGCCGCGCAGCATGAACGCATAGGCCAGGGCGGCGAGCGTTTCGAACACGATCAGCTGGCCCGCCAGGGCCGTGGGCAGGCGCTGGCTGGCCTGGTTCCAGCACAGCGTGCCGAGCCAGGACGCGAACAGCCCGATGGCGGCCATCAGCGCGAGGAAGGTGCCGGCGCGCGGCCCCAACGGCATGGGGAAGGAGCTGCCGGCCAGGGTCATGCCCAGCCACAACAGCCCGTAGCCGGCCAGCGCCAGCGGCAGGGTGGCCACGCCCTGGGCGGTGGCCCAGGTGTGCGGCCGCCGGTCGGGATGGCTGCGCAGCCAGTCGGCATTGCGCAGGGGATACCAGGTCCAGCAGATCACCGCGACGACCGCCAGCGCCGCGCCGCCGGCATAGCGCATGGCATCAGCGTCGGGATCGGCGCGCAGCGCCTGCAGCTCGACATGGTTGACGCAGCCGATGCCCAGCGCGATGAGCGCCAGCGAGGGCGCCAGCCGGCGCCACGGCAGGCGGCCGTCGCGCCGCGCATCGCGCAGGTTGGCGCATATGGCGATCACCACCGGCAGCGTGCCGATGATCATGGTGGGCAGCGGGCCGCCGGCGCGCTGGATGGCGCTGGCCAGGCACAGGTAATACAGCAGGTTGCCGATCGCGGCCAGCTTGACGGCTTCGAGCCAGTCGGCGCGCGACAGCCGCCGCAGCGCGGCGCGGTCGAGCCAGGCCAGCGGCAGGGCGATCAGGCCGAAGGCCAGGTAGCGGCCGACCGATTGCAGGGTGGCCGGGTAGTCGGGCAGCAGCAGCGGGCCCACGAACACCAGGCCCCACATCAGGCCGGCGGCAAGTGCGTATAAGGTTCCGGTCCACATGGCTAGGGGCGGTCCAACAGGGCATGCCAGTCTAGATGGCGCGCGCGCCGCCGTCTTGTACCAGATTGCGGTGCGGACGCGCGGCTCAGCCCCGCACCTGGCGCTGGTAGCGGGCCGGCGTCACGCCGTAGCGGCGCGCGAAGGCGCGTGTCAGGTGCGCCTGATCGGCCATGCCGGTGGCCGCCGCGGCCTGGGCCGGCGGCGTGCCGGCCGCCAGCAGCCGCTTGGCTTCGAACAGGCGCAGCGCCATGAGCATCTGCTGCGGCGTGACGTGATATTGCGCGCGGAAGCGGCGCAGGAAATGGAACGGGCTCAGGCCCGCCACGCGCGCCAGTTCTTCCAGCGTCAGGCGACGCGCCAGATGGGCGCGCAGGTAATCGAGCACCGGCGCGAAGCGCGCCGCCGCCTCGGCCGGGGCGGCGCGGGCCGCCTGCGCGTGCGGCTGCAACGCCGCCAGCAGTTCGTAAAGCAGGCTGTCGAAGGCGAGCGGCTCGTCGGCTTGCCACAGGGCATCGAGCAGGGCGGTGACGCGGCGGGCGGTCGCCGGGTCATGGCGCACCGCGTCGCGGAACCACCAGCCTGGTTCGCCGCTGACCCGCTCGGCGACCTGCGGGTCGAGGTACACCATGCGGTAGCGCCAGCCGCCCGGGGTTTCGGCGCGCCCGGTATGCAGCTCGTCGGGATTCATGAGCACCAGCGACCCGGGCGGCGCCAGGTGGTCGGCGCCGCAATAGCGGAACCGTTCGGCTCCCGATTCGATGGCGCCCAGGCCGAAGGCGGCGTGCGTGTGCGGCTCGAACGCGTGGCGCACGATGTGCGCGCGGTACAGCTCGATGCCGGGCCGCTGCGCGCACTGGCGGAATTCGGCGCGGTCGCGCGCATCTTCGAATGCGACCGGAACGCCCGGCATGGCGCGGGTCGCGGCGTTCATGGCCAGCCGTGTTCCAGGATGCGGCGCAGCGTGCCTTCGAGCGTGGCGGCGTCGGCGCGCGGGCCGCCCGGCGCGTCGAGCTTGCCGTCCAGCGCCAGGTGGGCGAAGCCGTGCACCGTGGACCAGGCGCCCAGCAGCAGCGCGTGCGTCGCGGCATCGAGCGGCTGGCCGGCCGGGAAGGCTGTATAGGCGCGGATGGCGTTCTCCAGTTCCGCGAAAGCGGCCTGGCCGGCGGCGAGCAGGCGCGGATCGTCGGTCAGGCGGTCTTTGCGGAACATGAGCTGGAAGCGCGCCGGATAGGCCAGCGCGAAGCGCAGGTAGCCCAGGCCCTGCGCGCGCAGCCGGGCCGCCGGATCGTCGCCGCCGGCGCGGGCGCCTTCGCGCTGGTAGCGGGTGAGCGCCTCGAAGCCCAGGATGGCCACTTCCGTCAGCAGGCCGGCGACGCTGCCGAAATGGTGCAGCGGCGCGGCCGGCGAGACATTCACCCGCCGCGCCGCCTCGCGCAGGGTGAAGCCTTCCAGGCCGCGCTCGGCCAGGATGGCCTCGGTGGCGTCGATCAGCGCGGCGCGCAGCGCGCCGTGGTGATAGGCCGGCGTGGAGGTCGGTTTCGGTCTGGGCATTGGGGCGGAAGCCGCGATCTTTACATTGTTCAGCGCCAATGCTAACTTATCTAAACAACGTTTAGATCGAGGGGCGGAAACCATGTTCGAAACTTTGTTCAGCGCAGGCGGAGCCCTCGCGCTGCCGGCCTGGGCGGCATTGGCGGTCTCGCCCTGGCTGGACCGGCTGCGGCCGGCCGTCTGGCTGGTGACCGGCTGGATCGTTCCAGGCGCGCTGGCGTTGCTGTACCTGGCCCTGATGCTGAGCTATTGGCCGGGCGCGGCGGGCGGCTACGGTTCGCTGGACGCCGTGCGCGCGCTGTTCGGCCATCCGGGCCTGTTGACGGCCGGCTGGTATCACTACCTGGCCTTCGATCTGTTCGTCGGCACCTGGATCGCGCGCGAAGGCATGCGCATCGGCATGCCGCGCGGGTTGCTGGTGCCCTGTTTCGCGCTGACGCTGTGGTTCGGGCCGGCGGGCCTGCTGGCGTTCTTCGGTTTGCGCGCCATGCCGGCGGCGTGGCGCGGCTGGCGCGAGTTGCTGCGCCGCCAGCGCGCGCTGGCGCTGTTCGGCGCGGTACTGCTGGCCGCCATGCTGCCGGCGGCGATTGCCGCGATGGTCGATCCGCGCACCCTGGGCGGGGTGGACGTGTGGGCCAAGCCCCTGAAGTTCATGGCGTCCATCGGCTTGTACGCATGGACCCTGGCGTGGCTGATCGGCGAGTTGCCGGCCGGGCGGCGCCGCACGCCGCTGCTGCGCGCGACCGTCTGGACCGTGCTGGCCACGGGGCTGTTCGAGGCCGTCTACATCACCTGGCAGGGGGCGCTGGGGCAGGCCTCGCATTTCAACGCCGATACGCCTTTCCATGCACTGATGTTCAACCTGATGGGCCTGGCCGCGCTGCTGTTCACCGGCACCGCGCTGCCGGTGGCGCACCAGCTCTGGCGCCACGCCGCCGGCATGGCGCCGGCCTACCGCCTGGGCGCGGTGCTGGGACTGCTGCTGACCTTCGTCGCGGGCGCCGGCGTCGGCATTGCGATCAGCCTGCATGGCGGGCCGCTGGTCGGCCCGGCCGGCCCGAGCTTGCCGCTGACCGGCTGGTCCACCACTGGCGGCGACCTGCGCGTGGCGCACTTCCTCGGCGTACATGCGCAGCAGGCGCTGCCGTGCCTGGGGTGGTGGCTGGCGCGCCGGGGCGGGCGCGGCGCGCTGGCGGCGATGGCGCTGGGCGCCGCCGCGTACGCCGGCCTGGTGGGGCTGGCGCTGGCGCAGGCCTATGCCGGCGCGCCGCTGCTCGGCGGGTCGGCAGCGCCAGGCTAACCCTGCCCGGCTGCGGCCGTGCCGGGCGCCGGTCCGGGCGTCGCGGCGGCGCGGCGCGGGGTGATCTCCATGATGAGTTCGACGCGCCGGTTGGCGGCGCGGCCGGCGGCCGTATCGTTGGCGGCGATCGGATGGGTGTCGGCATAGCCGACCGCGCGCAGGCGCGCCGGGTCGACGCCGTCGCGGACCAGTGCGCGCAGCACGCTGGTGGCGCGGCTGGCCGACAGCTCCCAGTTCGACGGGAACTGGCGGGTCTGGATCGGCACGGTGTCGCTATGGCCTTCGACCGACACCGGGTAGTCCCGGCTGCGGTTGATGACCGTGGCCATGCGCTGGATCACGCCCAGGCCGGACGGGCTGAGGATCGCCTGGCCCGACGGGAACAGCAGTTCGTTGCTGATGCGGAAGCTGATGGATTTCTCGTTGACGATCACGTCCACGCCGTCGCCCAGGTCATCCAGGCCCAGTTCGGCGATCGAGGGCGCCGGCGGCGCCGCGGCGGCCGGCGCATCGGCCGCGGCGGCGTCAGCGGGCGGGGCGGGCGGCTGGGCGGCGAGCGGCGTCTCGCGGGGTTCCGGCGCCGTAGCCCAGGCGGCCGGAATGACCGGCGCGTCATGTTCGCCCAGGCCGTTGCCGAGCGCGGCGCGCAGCGCCGACGCGGCCGCGCCCGCATCCAGCGAGCCCACCAATTCCACCGGCGCGGCCGGTGGCTCGGGTTCGCGCTGCATCTTCGCCACGCCCAGCAGCACCACCAGCATGGCCAGCAGCAGGGTGATCAAGTCCAGATAGGTCAGCAGCCAGCTGTCCGATTCCGCTTCGACGGTCTCGGGCACATGCCAGCGCGCGAAACGGCCGCCGGCATGCAGGGCCGGCTGGCCGTCGAGCGCGCCGCCACGCGGACGCGCCTCGCGCCGGTGCTGGCGGCGCAGCGCTTCGACGCGATCGGCCAGGCTCATGGGCGAGCCGCGGCGGCGCGCGCCAGCGGCGCGCCGCCCGGCTGGCGGGCCGGCGCCTGGGCGGCCGCGGCGGGGCCGGGGCGGCCGTTGTCGCGCACTTCGTCCTCGATGTGCATCATGAACGAGTTCAGCGTCTCGCGCACCACGGCGGGGCCGCGCCGCGCGCACATCATCGCGATGCCCTGCAGCACCATGTTCATCAGCATCAGGCGCTGCTCGGTGCGGCGCTCGAGCTTGACGGCAATGGGCTTGCAGATCAGGTTGGCCAGCAGGATGCCGTAGAAGGTGGTCATCAGCGCCACGGCGAGCTGCTGGCCGATCAGCACCATGTCGCCGCCGCCCAGCACCGTCATCAGGTTGATCAGGCCGACCAGCGTGCCCAGCATGCCGAAGGCCGGCGCGAAACCCGCCATGATGCGGAACATCTGCGCCTCGGCATGTTCGCGCGCCCGCAGCCGGGCGATGCGCCATTGCAGCAGCTCGACGATCTGGTCTTCAGGCGTGTGGTCGATGACCAGCTGCACGCCGGTGCGCAGGAACGGGTTCGAGACCTTTTGCAAGGCTTCTTCCACCTTGCGCACGTCGTCGTTCATCCAGAGTTGCGCCAGGGTGGCCAGTTCGTCGATGTCGTGGCGGAAGTCCAGCTGCTCGCTGCGGAACACCGTGCGCACCAGCGCGAATACGCGCGTGACTTCGCGCAGCGGATAACTGATGAACAGCGCGGCGCAGGTGCCGCCCAGCACTACCGCCAGGCCGGGCAGGTTGACGTAAAGGGCGGGATCGGTGGCCGACGAGGCCAGGGCGGCCGCCAGCGTCGCCAGCGCGACCGCGGCGCCGATGAGGGTGGAAGGGTTCATGTGTGCTGGGCCTTGCGCGTGTCCCGATGCGGGAATGGGCCATTCTAGGCAGCGCGGGCCTCAGCCAATCGGCGGATAACGGACGAAAAATGGGCGATTTGCGCCGCTGTGCCGGCTGGCGCGCGGCACCCGGGGCGGCGCGGCCGGCGCCCGGGCGCGCCCTGCCGGCCCTGCGGGCCGGGGCCGGCGCCGGGCGCCCAGCGGTGATGCGCCTAGCGGGGCGCGCCGGCCGGCGCGTTCTGCTTGGCCATGTCGATCACGCGCTGGCGCAGTTGCGGATCTTGCTCGATGGCCTGGCCGATGCCGTTGAATTCATCCACGGTCAGGCCGTCGGCATGCACCATGCTGACCATTTTCTCGTCCGCTTCACGATAGACCTTTTCGCGCGCGCTATCGTCCTTGGCGGCTTGCAGCTTGGGGCGGTATTCCTCGGCCACCATGGCGACCTTCTGCGAGGCGCTGGCGAACTTCTGCAGTTGCGCGTCGGTCGGCTTGATGGCCGGCTGCATCTGGGCCGGCGGCTGGGCCGCGGGCGCGTTCTGCTGCGCCAGGGCGGCGGCGGGCGAGAGGCTGGCGGCCAGTATGGCGGCGGCGAAAAAAGCATGGGTCGAACGCGGCATGAAGCCTCCTTGATCGGGTTGATGCGTACGTTCCATCATGACAAGACCGGCCCGGGCGGTTCAAGTTTTGCGATGTTTGCGCATGTGTCGGCCGGCTGGGCCGCCGCGTTACGGAGCGTTACGAGGCGGATCAGGAATTCAGCGTCCGGGCGCGCGCCAGCAGCAATTCGCGTTCGCGGGCATTGCGCGCCATGCCGGCGGCGCGCTGGAATTCCGCGCTGGCTTCCTCGCGACGCCCCAGTTTCGCCAGGAAGTCGGCGCGCACGCTCGGCAGCAGGTGGTAGTTGGCCAGGATGGGCTCGTTGGCGAGCGCATCGGCCAGGGCCAGGCCGGCCTGCGGCCCATAGGCCATGCCGACCGCCACGGCGCGGTTCAGCTCGACCACCGGCGACGGCGCCACGCGCGCGAGCGCGTCGTACAGGGCCACGATGCGCGCCCAGTCGGTGTCTTCGGGGCGCGCGGCGCGCGCATGGCAGGCCGCCAGCGCGCCTTGCAGCGCGTACGGCCCCAGTTCGCCGCCTTGCGCCTCGGCGCGCTGCAGCGCCGCCAGGCCGCGGCGGATCAGCAGCGGATCCCAGCGGGCGCGGTCCTGGTCCATCAGCAACACCGGCCGGCCGTCGGCGTCCACGCGGGCGGCCAGGCGCGAGGCCTGGATCTCCATCAGCGCCACCAGGCCGTGCGCTTCGCTTTCGTGCGGCGCCAATTCGGCCAGGATGCGGCCCAGCCGCAGCGCCTCGTCGCACAGCGCCGGGCGCATCCAGTCGTCGCCCGCCGTGGCGGCGTAGCCTTCGTTGAAAATCAGGTAGATCACCTCCAGCACCGAGGCCAGCCGCTCGGCCAGCGCGGCGCCGCGCGGCACTTCGAACGGCACGCGGGCCTCGCGCAGGGTGCGCTTGGCGCGCACGATGCGCTGCGCGATGGTCGATTCCGACACCAGGAAGGCGCGCGCGATCTCGTCGGTGCGCAAGCCGCCCAGCAGGCGCAGCGTGAGGGCCACGCGCGCCTCGGTGGACAGCACCGGATGACAGGCGGTGAACACCAGCCGCAACAGGTCGTCGCCGATCTCGTCCTGCCGCGCGGCGTCCAGCGCGTCGACGAAGTCCGGCTCGACGTGGGCCTGCTGCGCGTCCATCTCGCGGCCGAGCTGCTCGTGCTTGCGCGCGTGCAGCGCATCCTGGCGCAGGCGGTCCAGGGCGCGGTTCTTGGCGGCGGTCATCAGCCAGGCTCCCGGATTGTCGGGAATGCCGTCGCCGGGCCAGCGTTCCAGTGCGGTGACCAGCGCGTCCTGCGCCAGTTCCTCGGCCAGGCCGACGTCGCGCACCAGCCGCGCCACGCCGGCGATGACCTTGGCCGACTCGATGCGCCAGACCGCCTCGATGGCCCGGTGGACGGCATCGCGCGAGCTCATTGCTGCAGGATCTCGGCGTTGGGGTCCATGTACATCAGTTCCCAGATATGGCCGTCCAGGTCTTCGAACGCATGTCCGTACATGAAGCCGTAGTCCTGCGGCTCGCGCGGGGTCGAGCCGCCCGCGGCCACGGCGCGCGCGACCAGGTCGTCGACCTCGGCGCGGCTTTCGCACGACAGGCACACCAGCACTTCGGTGCTCTGCTTCGGGTCGCACAGCGGCTTGTTGACGAAGGTCTTGAAATATTCGCGCGTCAGCAGCATGGCGAAGAGGTTTTCCCCCAGCACCAGGCAGGCCGCGTTCTGGTCGGTGAAGCGCGGGTCGAAGTCCAGGCCCAGTTGCCGGAAGAAGGCCATGGACTTCTGCAGGTCGGTTACGGCGAGATTCACGAAGATCTGTTTGTGCATGATGATTCTCTCTACTCTCTGGATGGAAGGGTATGGCGGGAGCGCGGCGGGCCGCGCGGTCATTGCAGGTCGAGCGCGCGCAGGCGCGCGGCCGAAGGGCGGCCGGCAGCCAGGTCGTCGACGTCGTACAGCGGACGGACTTCGATCTCGGCCGTGACGCCCTGGCCCATGGGGGCGGGAAAGCGCCGCGTCCATTCCAGCGCTTCTTCGCGCGAGCGGGCCTGGATCACCGTGTAGCCGGCGATCAATTCGCGGCACTCGGTGAACGGCCCGTCGACAACGGTGCGCTTGCCGTCGGCGTAGCAGATGCGCCAGCCGGCCGAGCTCGGCTGCAAGCCGGACGCGTCCAGCAGCGCGCCGGCCTTGGCCAGCTCTTCGTGATAGGCGGCCATTTCGGCGAACAGCGCATCGTCGGGCAGAATGCCTGCCTCTGTATCGGCATTGGCTTTTACGAGAATCATGAATCGCATGACGGGTCTCCGGTGGGGAAGGGACGAGCCGCGGGCGGCCGTCATGCACACGACGATGCGGCGGCCGGGAATTCGACAGAAAATCCCCGGCATCAGGGAAAACCCCTAGGACCAGGCCGGCTCGTCAGGCGAAGCAGGGGCCGAGTTCGCGGATTTCGACCGTGGCCCATTGGGCGGCCGGGCATTCGGCCGCGATGGCCACGGCTTCGTCGCGCGTGGCGCAATCGAGCAGGAAGAAGCCGCCGATCATTTCCTTGGCTTCGGCATAGGGGCCGTCCAGCAGGCGCTGGCGGCCCTCGCGCACCTGCAGCTTCACGCCTTCGGTTTCCGACTTGAGCGACTGGGCGTCCCGCAGCAGCCCCCGGCTGCGCAGGCCTTCCGCGTAGTGCAGCATGGCGTCGTAGGCGGCGCGGCCGGCCTCGGGGGTGCGCTGGGCGCGCTGGCCGATGGGTTCGACGATGAGCAGCATGTAGGGCATGGAAACTCCGCGAAGAGGGCGGCGGGCGCCGGAATCGTCCGCCGAGTTTATCCGCCCGGCCCGCGCTTTTGTAAGGCCCCCGCGCGCCTTTCGGGTGTATCGTCGGGGCAATCATCTGGAGACCACTATGACTGCTTCCCAGGAAAGCATCAACATGGCGCTTTTCTGCGACTTCGAGAACGTCGCATTGGGCGTGCGCGACGCCAATTACCAGCGCTTCGATATCAAGCCCGTGCTCGAGCGGCTGCTGCTCAAGGGCAGCATCGTGGTCAAGAAGGCCTACTGCGATTGGGACCGCTACCGCGAGTTCAAGGCCACCATGCACGAGGCCAATTTCGAACTCATCGAGATTCCGCATGTGCGCCAGTCGGGCAAGAATTCCGCCGACATCCGCCTGGTGGTCGACGCGCTGGACCTCTGCTATACCAAGTCGCATGTGGACACCTTCGTGATTCTCAGCGGCGATTCCGACTTTTCGCCGCTGGTGTCCAAGCTGCGCGAGAACGCCAAGCAGGTGATCGGCGTGGGGGTCAAGCGTTCGACGTCCGACCTGCTGATCGCCAATTGCGACGAGTTCATCTTTTACGACGACCTGGTGCGCGAGCGGCCGCGCCTCGAACCCAAGGCGAGCGCGCGCGAGCCGAACGGCGCGGCGCGCCGCGCGGCCGAGGACGAGCCGCAGCGCAAGGAAGAGCTGGAGGCGCGCCGCACCCAGGGCATCGAGATCGCGGTCGAGACTTTCGAAGCCCTGGTGGCGGAACGCGGCGACAGCGGCAAGATCTGGGCCTCGGTGCTGAAAGAAGCCATCAAGCGCCGCAAGCCGGATTTCAGCGAGTCCTATTACGGCTTCCGCGCGTTCGGCAACCTGCTCGAGGAAGCGCAGGCGCGCGGCCTGCTGGCGTTCGGCCGCGATGAAAAGTCGGGCGCATATGTGTACCGGGCGCCGGCGCCCGAGCCGGCCGCCGCGCCGCGCGGGCGGGGCCGGACGCCCCGCAAGACGGCCGCCCGCAAGGCGGCCGACCCCGCCGACCGCGCCGCCGAGGCCGTGGCCGCTCCGGCCGCTTCCGCCGCCTCGGCCGCGCCGGCGGCCGCCGCGCCCGACCCCGCCGAGGCCGCGCCGCCCGCCCGCAAGACCGCCGCGCGCGGCCGCCGCACCCGCAAGACGGCCGAGGCCTGAGGGGCGCCATGCCGCCAGGCAGTGCGTCCGCGCCCGCCTTGCAGTTCATCCTGCGCGCCGCGAGCGAAGCCGATGTGCCATTCCTGCTGGCGCTGCGGCGCCAGACCATGGACCGGCACCTGGCCCGCAGCGGCCGGCCCGCCGACGACGCGGCGCACCTGGCCCGCATCCTCTACCAGTGGGAGCACGCCCGCATCGTGCTGGTCGGCGGCGAGCCGGCAGGGCTGCTGAAGGCTTATCGCGGCGCATCGGCCTGGCACGTGGTGCAGATCCAGGTCGCGCCAGCATGGCAGGGGCAAGGGCTGGGGGCGTGCCTGCTGCGCGAGGTGCTGGCCCAGGCCGACGCGGCCGGCCTGCCGACGCGGCTCGAAGTCCTCAAGACGAATCCCGCGCGCAGGCTGTACGAACGCCTGGGTTTTCGCATCGTGGCCGATGCCGGCGATGATCAATACCAAATGGAGCGTCCCGCGCGGCCGCCCGGCGCTTGGTAAACTGGTAGCCTCGATGCACTGAAGCAGCGTCCCATGAACGACACCCAAATCGTCGCGCGCGACTGGCGCGCCGCCTGGCGGGCCCAGGCGCAGTCTCGCCAACTGGTGGCCGTGGGCCTGGCGGCGGCCACGCTGGCCGTGCTGTGGCTGCTCGCCACGGGCCTGTATCACGGCCTGACCGGGGTCGAGCGCAACTACATCGGCTATGCCTTCCTGGGCGGCACGGCGGGCTTCGCGGCCACGGCGGCCGGCGCGCTGGCCGCCATCTTCCTGCGCACCATCCATGCCCGCACCCAGGACACCATGCTGGGGTTCGCGGCCGGCATGATGCTGGCGGCCAGCGCGTTTTCGCTGATCCTGCCGGGGCTGGACGCGGCCCAGGGGCTGGTGGGGGAAGGGCCGGCGGCGGCCGGCGTGGTGGTGCTGGGGCTGGCGCTGGGAGTGCTGCTGATGCTGGGGCTGGACGCCTTCACGCCGCACGAGCATGACAGCACCGGCCCGTGCGGGCCCGACGCCGAGCGCGTCAACCGGGTGTGGCTGTTCGTGCTGGCCATCACCTTGCACAACCTGCCCGAGGGCATGGCCATCGGGGTGGGGTTCGCCAATGGCGACATGCAGGTCGGCATTCCGCTGGCTTCCGCCATTTCCATCCAGGATATTCCCGAGGGCCTGGCGGTGGCCATGGCGCTGCGCGCCACCGGCCTGTCGCCCTTGCGCGCGGCGCTGGTGGCGGCCGCCTCGGGCCTGATGGAACCGCTCGGCGCGCTGGTCGGCCTGGGCATGTCCAGCGGCCTGGCGCTCGCGTATCCGGTCAGCTTGGGGCTGGCGGCGGGCGCCATGATTTTCGTGGTGTCGCACGAAGTCATTCCGGAGACGCACCGCAACGGCCACCAGACGCCCGCCACCGTCGGCCTGATGGCGGGGTTCGGCGTGATGATGTTCCTGGATACGGCGCTGGGCTAGGCGCTTCGTTCGGCGGTTGCCGCCGGCCGGATGCCGGCGGCTTTGGAGTTGATTGTCGTGATTGCCTTGATCGAGGCCCACCGGGCCGGCCTGTTGCAACGCCAGTACTGGCTGCCCAACATCATCTCGGGCGTGATCGTCGGCGTGGTCGCGCTGCCGCTGGCCATGGCCTTCGCCATCGCGTCCGGCGTCAAGCCGGAGCAGGGCCTGTATACCTCCATCGTGGCGGGGCTGGCGGTCGCGGTGTTCGGGGGCAGCCGCCTGCAGATCGCCGGCCCGACCGGCGCGTTCATCGTCATCCTGGCCGGCGTGGTCGCCGAGCACGGCGTGGCCGGCCTGCAGCTCGCCACCTTGATGGCCGGCGTGATCCTGCTGCTGCTGGGCGTCGGCCGCATGGGCGCCGTGATCAAGTTCATCCCGGCGCCGGTGATCGTCGGCTTCACCGCCGGCATCGGCGTCATCATCTGGGTGGGCCAGTGGAAGGACTTCTTCGGGCTGCCCGGCGTGAGCGCCACCCACTTCCACGAGAAGCTCTGGCAATTGCTGCAGGCCTTGCCGCACCTGCATCCGGCCACCACCGCGCTTGCCGTCCTGAGCCTGGCCCTGCTGGTGCTGTCGGCCCGCGTTCCCTACCTGCGGCGCGTTCCCGGCCCGCTGGTGGCGCTGGTGGCCGCGACGGCGCTGCAGGCGGCCTGCCAGTTCGAGGGCGTGGCCACCATCGGCTCGGCGTTCGGCGGCGTGCCGCAGGGGCTGCCCACCTGGCAGTGGCCCGAACTGAGCCTGGCCCGCATGATCGAGCTGATCGGCCCGGCATTCGCCATCGCCATGCTGGGCGCCATCGAGTCGCTGCTGTCGGCCGTGGTGGCCGACGGCATGGCCGGCACGCGCCACGACTCCAACCAGGAACTGATCGGGCAGGGCATCGCCAATATCGCGGCGCCGCTGTTCGGCGGCATCGCCGCCACCGGGGCCATCGCCCGCACCGCCACCAATATCCGCAACGGCGGTTCCAGTCCGCTGGCCGGCATCGTGCACGCCGTGACGCTGGTGGCCATCGTAGTGCTGCTGGCGCCCCTGGCCGAGCACGTGCCGTTGGCGGCGCTGGCGGCGATCCTGTTCGTGGTGGCCTGGAACATGAGCGACGTGCGGCATTTCGCCAAGATGCTGCGCCGGGCGCCGCGCGCCGACGTGGTGATCCTGCTGGTGACGTTCTGCCTGACCGTCTTCGCCGACCTGGTGGTGGCCGTGAACATCGGCGTGATCCTGGCCACGCTGCATTTCCTGCGGCGCATGGCGGCCAGCGTCGGCGTGCAGCAGGTCGAGGGCGACGAGCTGCGCCGCGAGCTGGCCGGCAGCGGCGTGGCGGACCTGCCCGAGGGGGTGCTGGTCTATACCGTCGAGGGGCCGCTGTTCTTCGCCGCGGTCGAGAATTTCGAGCACGCCCTGGCGTGCACCCACAGCGACCCGCGCCTGCTGGTGATTCGGCTGCGGCGCGTGCCGTTTGTCGATGTGACCGGGCTGCAGATGCTGGAGGACGTCATCGTGCGGCTGCAGCGGCGCGGGGTGCGGGTGGTGCTGGTGGAGGCCAATGCCCGGGTGCGGGGCAAGCTGCAGAAGGCCATGGTCGCCGACCTGGTGGGACCCGAGGGCCTGTTCGACACCTTGGCGCAGGCCCTGGCGGCGCATGGCTCTGCGGCGAACGGGGCGCCGGGGGCATCCGGCGCCCAACCGCCCGACACGCCCGGCCGGCTGGACGGGCAGGCGCCGGTATCCTGAGATTCCTGGGCGCCAGCCGGGATGGCTGGCGCTGTCCGGCGCCGTGCGCGGCACGGCGCCATGCAGTTCAGCGGCGGCCGTTGAGCAGGCCGCTGCCCATCTTGAACAGGTCGTTCAGGCCGACCTGGCCGTCGCCGTCCTGGTCGAGCAGCGAGCCCAGCAGTCCGCCGCCCAGGCCGCCTTGCTGGCGCGCGGCGTCGCGTTCCTGGCCCAGCGCGGCGCCGAGCCCGCCGGCGTCCATGCCGCCGCCCTGCATGCGCTGCGCCAGGAAGGCCATGACGATGGGGGCCAGCATCTTCAGCAGGTTGGCGGCATTGTTGCCGCCCAGCCCGGTGGCCTGGCCCAGGGTGTCTTCGGCGCGCTGCTGGTTGCCGCCGAAGATGTGGCCCAGGATGCCGGCGCCATCGGCCTGGCCGGCGCTGGCGCCGCCGCCCAGCAGCGAGCCGAGTAGGCCGCCCAGGTCGGCGCCGCCGCCGGCGTGGTCGCGCTGCAGGGCGCCGAACAGCGCTTCGGCGCCCTGCGGCTGGGAGGCATTCTGCCCCAGCGAGCCCAGCAGCATGGGCAGCGCCGCGCCGACCGCCTCGCGGGTCTGGGCGGCATCGGTGCCGAGTTGCTGGGAAATCTGTTGAATGGGGGCGCCCTGCAGTTGGGCGAACAGCTCGTCGGAGAGCGTGGCGGGAGAGTTCATGGCGAGTCTTCCTGATGAACGGGTCTGGCAAGCGTACCACCGGACGGTTGCGCGTGGCGCGGCGCCGGCGCGGCATTGCGCAGCAGCAGCCCGCCCAGCAGGGCCGCCGCTGCCGCGCAAAGCGCGCCCAGCAGGAAGGCCAGGCGATAGCCGCCGTTGAGCGCCTCGGGCAAGATGGCGCCGGCCGCGGCCAGGCTGCCGGTGCGCGCGGCCGCCAGGCTGGCCAGTATCGCCAGCCCCAGCGCGCCGCCCATCATGAAGGCGGTGTTGACCACGCCGGAGGCCAGGCCCGATTCGTGCGGTGGCACGTCGTTCATGGCAGCCAGCAAGAGCGGGTTGAAGGCGATGCCGGCGCCCAGCCCCAGCAGCAGCATGCCGGGCAGGATGTGCAGGGCGAAGCGGCCGTCGATGGGGGCCTGCGAGAACAGGAACAGCCCGAGCGCCGCGACGGCCAGGCCCGCGGCCAGGGGCGCGCGGATGCCGAAGCGCATGACCAGCCGCGCGGATACGCCCAGCGAGCATACGGCCATGACCAGGTTGCCGGGCAGGAAGGCCAGCCCGACCTGCATGGCGCTGTAGCCCAGCACCAGCTGCATGTACAGGGCCGAGATGAAGAACCAGGCGAACATGGCGCCGGCCCACAGCACGCCCACCACGTTGGCGGTGGCCAGGTTGCGCAGGCGGAACAGCCCGAGCGGCATGAGCGGCGACTCGGCGCGCGACTCGATGGCCAGGAACGCCGCCAGCAGGATGGCCGCGACGATCAGCAGCCCGAGCGACTGGGTCGAGGCCCAGCCCGCCTCGTTGCCGTTGACCACCGCGTAGACCGCCAGCATCAGCGACAGCGTCACGGTACAGGCGCCGGCCACGTCGAGCCGGGTGCCCGAGGCCGGCGGCCGGCCGCCGGGCAGCAGGACCAGGCACAGGCTGAACACGGCCGCGCCGATCGGCAGGTTCACCAGGAAGATCCAGTGCCAGCTCAGCACGCTGGTCAGGAGCCCGCCCAGCAGCACGCCGACGCTGCCGCCGCCGGCGCAGACGAAGCCGTATACCCCCATGGCCTTGGCGCGCTCGGCCGGTTCGGAGAACAGGTTCATGATGAGCGACAGCGAGACCGCCGACACGACCGCGCCGCCCAGCCCCTGCACCGCCCGCGCGGCCACCAGCGTGGCCTGGCTGCCCGCCACGCCGCAGGCCAGCGAGGCCACCGTGAACAGGCTGATGCCGGCCAGGAACATGCGGCGGTGGCCGTACAGGTCGCCCAGCCGCCCGCCCAGCAGCAGGAAGCCGCCGAAGGTCAGCATGTAGGCGTTGACCACCCATACCAGCGCGGTCTCGGAAAACTGCAGGTCGGCGCGGATGGACGGCAGCGCCACGTTGACGATGGTAGTGTCCAGGACGATCATCAGCACGCCGAGGCACAGTACCATCAGCGCCAGCCAGCGTTGCCTGTCTTGGAGATTATGCTGCATGCGGGATGCTCCGTTGGGGTTGCGGCGGGCCGGCCGGTTCAGCCGGCTATCTGGCCGCCGTTGATCAGCCACGAGGTGCCGTAGCGGTCGGTCAAGGCGCCGAAGGCCTCGGCCCAGAAGGTTTTCTGCAGCGGCATGGTGATCGTGCCGCCTTCGGCCAGGCTGTTGAATACGCGCGTCGCGTCCGACACGGTGGGAAAGACCAGGGCCAGCGACACGCCCTGCTGGCCCTGGTAGGGCTGTTCGCCGGCGCTGTCGGAGGCCATGAGGGTCTGGCCGTCCAGGCTGAGGCGCGCGTGCATGATGCGCTCGGCCATGCCGGCGGGCACTTCGGTGCCCGCCGGCGCCTGGCTGTAGGGCACCATGGCCTCGACGCGCCCGCCCAGGGTGCGTTCGTAGAAGCGCATGGCCTCGGCGCACTGGCCGTCGAAACTCAGGTAGGGGCACAGTTGGGGCATGGTGGATTCTCCTGCGTAGTCGGCGCCGTGCGGCATGGGTGGCCAATGGCGGCGGGCCGGTGGTGTAATGGCGGGCGCGCGCCGCTGAATCACGAACGAGCCGTCACGATGACCATCCAGATTAATGAAGAACTGCGAACTTATATAGACCCGCTGACCCCCGACGAATACGCCGCGCTGGAGCGCAGCCTGCTGGCCGAGGGCTGCCGCGACGCGCTGGTGCTGTGGGGCGATGTGCTGGTCGACGGGCACAATCGTTACGAACTGTGCCGCAAGCATGGCATCGAATTCAAGACTGTCCAGAATACCCGGTTTACTTCACTGGATGACGTCCGGCTCTGGATGATCGAAAACCACCTGGGCCGGCGCAGTGTATCGGACTTCCAGCGCGGCGTGCTGGCGTTGCGCAAGAAAGAGATCCTGCAGGCGCGCCAAGCGCAGGCGCAGGCGCCGGCGGCGGGGCAGGGCGAGACGGCAGCCGCGCCGGCCGAGGCCCCGCCGCCGGCCGCGCTGAGCCGCCAGGCCCTGGCGCGGGCGGCGCGTGTCAGCAGCAATACGCTGGGGCAGATCGAGAAAATCCACAAGGCGGCGGCGCCGGAATTGGTGCGCGCGGTGAAGGCGGGCGAGATCTCCATCAACGCCGCGGCGGCCGTGGCCGCGCTGCCGGCCGAGCGGCAGGTGGCGGCCGCCGCGGAAGGCCGCAAGGCCTTGCGTGAACTGGCGCGGCAGGCGCGCGAGGCGAAAGCGGCGGCGCGCGCGCCGGACGCCGACGCGCCGCCCGCGGAAGACGCGGCCGGCGCCGAGCCGGTGGCCGATTATCCCGCCGAGGTGGCGCGCTTGCGCCGGCTGGTGGCGGCGCTGACGGAAGAACGCGATGCGCTGAAGAAGAAGGTGATGCACCTGACGGTGGCGCTGGCCGAGGCGCGCAACGGGGCTTGAGGGGGGAGTGGCCGCCCGTATGGTGCGGCGATCATCGAGTTCTTGAGACGCCCGGGCGTGCCGGTGGGGCCTGGGCGGCCACGTCGCTCGGCTCGGGCGCGCCACCAGGCGCCCTCGGCCCCCTGCGGGGGCTGCCCTCGCTCCAACTGGCCGCCCAGGCCCCACCGGCACGCCCGGGCTCTCAGGATCTCGGGTATGTCGGCGTTGGATACTTTTGTGCTGATCTAACAGGTGTCAGACACCCCTGCCGGGATGGCGCGGGTAGGCGGGACTGCCGCAAGGGGTGTCTGACACCTACATACGCCGTTCCCCAATGGCTCAGCGGACCGTCGCATGCCGCCGCTGTGAGTCCTGGACGGGGCTGGCAGTGCGGGCCGGCCACGTCGCTCGGCTCGGGCGCGCCACCAGGCGCCCTCGGCCCCCTGCGGGGGCTACCCTCCCTCCAACTGGCCGGCCCGCACTGCCAGCCCCGTCCAGGACGCCCCACTGCCCGGTCATGCGCCAAAACGCCGGACATGCCGCGCCGCCTGATGCCGGGGCGTTGCGCGGCTGCGCGACCAGTCCGAGACTCATGCGCGGCCGCCGGCCGCTATTGCGCATCGTGGAAGATGATGCCCACGGTGTAGCGCCGCCCGGTGCGCACGCGGCTGACGCCGTGCCGCTGATTGACCCGGTAATAGCCGCGTGTGCCTTGTACCGGGCGGTGGTGCACGGCGAAGACCACGGCGTCGCCCTGGCGCAGGGGCACGACCTCCACGCTGGATTGCATGCGCGGGCGCTGCGTGGTCAGCACGAATTCGCCGCCGGTGAAATCGCGCTGCGGCTCGGACAGCAGGATGGCGACCTGCAGCGGGAACACGTGTTCGCCGTACAGGTCCTGGTGCAGGCAGTTGTAGTCGCCCGGCCCGTAGGCCAGGATCAGCGGAGTGGGGCGCCGCTGGCCGGCGGCGTGGCAGCGTGCCAGGAACGCCGCGTGGTCCGCGGGATAGCGCGTGTCGATGCCCATGGCTTCGTTCCAGCGGTTGGCCAGCGGCGCCAGGCGCGGATAAAGCGCCGTGCGCAGTTGCGCCAGGGGGGCGGGCAAGGGATAGGCGTAATACTGGTATTCGCCGCGGCCGAAGCCGTGCCGGCTCATGACGATGCGGCTGCGGTAGCGGGCCGTGTCGCCGTAGCCGGCGGCCAGGGCCGCGCACTCGTCGGCCCGCAGCAGCCCCGGGATGACGGCATGGCCGTCCTGGTCGAGGGCGTTTTCGAGCAACGGCCAGTCGAGCCGGTCGACCCGCGCGGCTGGCGGGACGGGGCGCGCGGCGGGGCTGGTGCGGGGGCGGGCGTCAGGCATGCAGCCAGTGTAAGCCGCGTGCCGCCGGGCGCACTCCGGTGCTTGCGCCCGAATTCGCCGCCGCGCGTCAGCCGCAGCGCAGCGCGGTGATGGCTTCGCCGCCGTCCAGGATGAGGTTGAGGCGGTCGGGGTTGTATTCCATGGTCATGACCTGGCCGGGCCGCATGACCCGCAGCTGGCCGGAGTGCGAGCGCTTGCGGGCGTCGTCGGCGACCGACTCGCTGTACTTGGTGCCGACCAGGTCCTGCACGGGCTGGGCGTCGCAGCCGGGGCCCGCCGCGCTGCCGCCGGAGGGCGCGGCGGCGCCGCCGGCCGCCGGGGCATCGGAGGACGCGGCGCGCTGGGTTCCGGACGTGGCGCAGGCGGTCAGGCCGGCGACGAGGAGGAGGGGAATCAGCTTGCGGATCATGGAGACTCCTTGATGCGGGTGAGATATCCATGATAGACCAGCCCGCCCGCCGATTCGTTCACCGGCGGCGGGCTCAGGCGCCGCCGGCCAGCGCCAGCGGCGCCGCGCCGCCCCGCAGGCGGGCCACGTCGCGCAGCGGCGGCGCGCCGTACTGCCGGCTGTACTCGCGGCTGAACTGCGAGGCGCTTTCGTAGCCGACCTGGCGCGCCGCCGTGCCGGCGTCGGCCAGGCCCGCCAGCAGCAAGCGGCGGGCCTCCTGCAGGCGCAGTTGTTTCTGGTACTGCAGCGGGCTCATCGCGGTGACCGCCTTGAAGTGGTGGTGCAGGGACGACGTGCTCATGTTCACCGACTGCGCCAGCTGTTCGATGCGCAGCGGACGGTCGAAGTGGGCCTTCAGCCATTCGATGGCCTGCCGCACCTGGTGGGCGGGGCCTTCGTCGCGCGCGATGTGCCGCAGCCGCCCGCCCAGCTCGCCGGTGAGCAGGCGGTAGACGATTTCGCGGCGCACCAGCGGCGCCAGCACCGCGATGTCATCGGGCATGTCCAGCAGCCGGGCCAGCCGCAGGGCGGCATCGAGCAGCGGCGCATCGAGCCGGGCGACCGACAGGGCGCGGCCCGGGGCGGCGTCGACCGGGGGCGGCAGGCGGGTCTCGAGCAGCAGGTCGGCCACGCCGCGCGGATCCAGGTCCAGCAGGAAGCACAGGTAGGGCGTGCCCGGGCTCGCCAGGGTGATGCGCGACGCCACCGGCAGGTCGATCGAGGTCAGCAGGTAGTGCGAGGCGTTGTATTCGTAGACGTCCTCGCCCACCTCGACGCGCTTGGCGCCTTGCACCAGCAGCGCCAGCGACGGCCGGTATACCGCGAAGCACAGCTCGCTGGGCTGCGAAGAACGAAAGAACTGCAGCCCGTCGATGGCGGTCTGGAACAGCCCGTCCTCGCGGGCGTGGCGGGCCACCAGCGCCGCCAGGTCGTCCAGGTCGGCGGCCGAGGCGGTCGCGCGGGCCGGGGCAGTGGTCGAGGTAGGCGCCATGGTCAGCGGCAAGGCAAGCGGAGCGACATATATTATTACGCCTGGCCCGCCGGCTTGAGCTGGCCGGCGAACGGCAGCCTGCGGATACGCTGGCCGGTGGCGTTGAACAGCGCGTTCGCCACCGCCGGGGCCACTGGCGGCACGCCGGGTTCGCCCACGCCGGTGGGCTTTTCGGTGGATGCCACGGTGTGCACCTCGACGGCCGGCATCTCGTTGATGCGCAGGATCGGATAGTCGTGGAAGTTGCTCTGCTCGACCTGGCCGTCCTTCAGGGTGAGCGCGCCGTGCAGCGCGGTCGACAGACCGAAGCCGATGCCGCCCTCCATCTGGGCGCGCACCACGTCGGGGTTGACTACCACGCCGCAGTCCAGCGCGCAGACGATGCGGTCGACCTTGAAGCTGCCGTCGGCCTTCACGGTGACCTCGGCCACCTGCGCCACGATGGTGTTGAACGACTCGTGCAGCGCCACGCCGCGCCCGCGCCGCTCGCCCTGCGCGGGCGCGGCCAGCGGCTGGCTCCAGCCGGCGCGCTCGGCGGCCAGCTCCAGCACTTTGCGGTGGCGCGGGTGGTCCTGCAGCAGGGCCAGCCGGTAGGCGACCGGATCCTGCCGGGCCGCGGCGGCCGCCTCGTCCATCAGCCCCTCGGCCGAGAAGGCCGTATGTGTGTGGCCTACCGAGCGGTACCAGAGCACCGGCACGGCGACATCTTCGGGCGTATAGGACTCGACCCGCAGGTTGGGCACGGCATAGCGCAGGTCCGCCTGGCCCTCGACCGAGGTGGGGTCGATGCCGTCCTGCATGGCGGCCTCGAACGGACCTCCCAGGAAAATCGATTGCCCGGCCAGGCGCACGTGCCACGCCAGCGGCTTGCCCTGCGCATCCAGGCCGATGCGGGCGCGGTGCACGTTGAGCGGCCGGTAATAGCCCCCGCGCATGTCATCCTCGCGCGTCCACACGAGCTTGACCGGGGCGCGCACGCCCTGGTCGCGGGCGGCCTTGGCGATCGACACCGCCTCGACCACATAATCGGCGTGGGCGTTGGCGCGCCGTCCGAAACTGCCGCCGGCGTACAGCTGGGTGATGCTCACCCGTTCCGGCGCGATGCCCAGCAGGCGCGCCACCGCGGCCTGGTCGACGGTCTGGAACTGCTCGCCGTTCCAGATATCGCAGCGCCCGTCGCCCAGTTGCACCAGGCAGTTCATCGGCTCCATCGCGGCATGGGCCAGGTAGGGCACCTCGTATTCCGCCTCGATGACCTGCGCGGCCTGCGCCAGCGCCGCATCGACATCCCCCTTGCTGCCCGCCACCTTGCCGGGCTGGTCCAGCGCCTGGCGGAATTGGGCGCGGATCTCTTCAGTGCCCTTGCGATAGGCCTTGCTGTCGTCCCACTGCACTTGCAGCGCATCGCGCCCGGCGCGCGCGGCCCAGGTATTGTCGGCCAGCACCGCCACGCCGCCGAAACTGTGCGGGGTGCCGGGAAACTGCACCACGTGGCGCACCCCCGGCACCGCCTTGGCCTTGTTCGCGTCGAAGCCCGCCACCGTGGCGCCGAAGCGCGGCGGATGGGCGGCCACGGCCACCAGCATGCCCGGCAGCTTCATGTCCTGGGTGAAGCGGGCCGTGCCGTCGGTCTTGGCCGCGCCGTCGACGCGGCGCGGCGCTTCCTGGCCGATCAGCTTGAAATCGGCGGGCGCCTTGAGCGGCACCGAATCGGGCACCGGCTGCCGGGCCGCCCGCTCGGCCAGTTCGCCGAAGCCGGCCTGGCGTTGCGAGGTCGCGTGGCGCACCACGCCGGCGGATACGGTAATGCCTTGCGGGTCCACTTGCCACTGCTCGGCCGCCGCCGCCACCAGCATGGCGCGCGCGGTGGCGCCGGCGCGGCGCATCTGTTCGTACGAATTGGCGATGGCGGTGCTGCCGCCGGTGCCCTGCACGCCCAGGGCCAGGTTCTTGTACAGGTCGGTGTCGGCCGGGGCGCCTTCGACGCGGATGCTGGCCCAGTCGGCGTCCAGTTCCTCGGCCAGCAGGGTGGCCAGGCCGGTGTAGGCGCCCTGGCCCATTTCCAGGTGCTTGGACAGCACGGTGACGGTGCCGTCGGTGCCGATGCGCACGAAGGCGTTGGGCGCGAAGGCGGCGCCGCTGGCGGCCGGGGCCGCGTCGCCGGCGGCGCGCGCCACGGCCGGGCCGAGCGCGATGCCGAGCACCAGCCCGCCGGCGCCCTGCATGAAGCGGCGGCGGCTCAGATTGCGCACCGGCGCGATCGCGCCGGCATGGGAACGCACGAGGGGATGCATGACGGACTCCTGTTCAGGCCAGCGCGCGGGCGGCTTCGTGGATGGCGGCGCGGATGCGCACATAGGTGGCGCACCGGCACACGTTGCCGCTCATGGCGGCATCGATGTCGGCATCGCTGGGCTGCTTGTTCTGGGCCAGCAGGGCGGTGGCCGACATGATCTGGCCCGACTGGCAGTAGCCGCACTGGGCCACGTCGAGCTTGCGCCAGGCGGCCTGCACGGCTTGCCCGACGCTGTCGGCGCCCACGCCCTCGATGGTGGTGATCTTCTTGCCGGCCACGGCCGCCAGCGGCGTCACGCACGAGCGGATCGCCGCCCCGTCGGCATGCACCGTACAGGCGCCGCACAGGGCCATGCCGCATCCGTACTTGGTGCCGGTGAGGTCGACGACATCGCGCAGCGCCCACAGCAGCGGCATTTCGGCGGGCGCATCGACGGCGGTATCCTGGCCATTGATGTTCAAGTTGGGCATGGGGGATTTCCTTCCTGAGTCGCGGGGGCGGCGCCCCGAAGGCCATCAGGATAAAAAATCCGCATGCGCGCCAGCAATGCCGATTACTCCGCTATTCTTGCCTGATCCTCTGAGAGTGCGCGGCAGCCCGTGGCCGCCGCGCGATGCTGCTAGGCCGCGGCGTGCGTGCGCCGCTGGCGCACCGCCTGGGCCAGGTCGGCCAGCACCGGTTCGGTCTGGGCCCAGCCCAGGCAGGCGTCGGTGATGGACACGCCATGGCGCAGCGGCACGCCGGGCTTGAGGTCCTGCCGGCCTTCTTCCAGGTGGCTTTCGATCATGACGCCGATGATGCGGCGCTCGCCGGCGGCCAGTTGCGCGGCCACGTCGTACGCCACCTCGACCTGGCGCTGGTGCGACTTGTTCGAGTTGGCGTGCGAACAGTCGATCATGACCTGCTCGCGCTGGCCGGCGGCGGCCAGCGCCGCGCAGCACGCCGCCACGCTGGCGGCGTCGTAGTTGGGGCCTTGCTTGCCGCCGCGCAGGATCACATGGGTGTCGTCGTTGCCGCGGGTCTCGAAGATGGCGGCCATGCCCATTTTGGTCATGCCCATGAACGCGTGCCTGGCGCGCGCCGCCACGATGGCGTCGGCCGCCACCTGCACGCCGCCGTCGGTGCCGTTCTTGAAGCCCAGCGGGCAGCTCAGGCCCGAGGCCAGCTGGCGGTGGCTGGGGCTTTCCGTGGTGCGCGCGCCGATGGCGCCCCAGGCGATCAGGTCGGCGATGTACTGCGGGCTGAGCAGGTCGAGGAATTCAGTGGCGATGGGCAGCCCCAGCGCGCTGATTTCCAGCAGCAGCTCGCGGGCGCGCCGCAGGCCTTCGTTGATGCGGAAGCTGCCGTCCAGGCGCGGGTCGTTGATGTAGCCCTTCCAGCCCACCGTGGTGCGGGGCTTCTCGAAGTACACCCGCATGACGACGAGCAGGTCGTCGCGCAGCGCCTGGGCGGCGTCTTTCAGGCGCGCGGCATATTCCAGCGCCTGGTCGTGGTCGTGGATGGAGCAGGGGCCCACCACCACCACCAGCCGGTCGTCGCGCCCATGGAGTATGTCGGCGATGCGGGCGCGGGCGTCTTCCACCAGGGTCTGCGTGGCGGCCGGCACGGGCAGTTCGTCCTGCAGCAGGGCAGGGGAAATCAGCGGACGCACCGCGCCGATGCGGACATCGTCGATGCGGGTGGTGTCTTGCGTGGAATCGGCCTGGCCGGCTTCGCGGTCGTGCAGGGGGTCGTCGATACGGTTCATGGCGGTCTCGGAAATGCGGGCTGCGGACGGGATTATCGCACCCCGCCGCGCCCGCGCCGCCGCGCCGCGTCAACGCCGCGAGTCGAGCGCCATGCGCACCGCCAGGCCGGCCAGCACGGTGCCCATCAGCCAGCGCTGCGCCACCAGCCAGAGCGGCCGGGTGCCCAGGAAGCCGGCGATCGAGCCCGCCGCCAGGGCGATCAGCGCATTGATGCTGAGGCTGATGAGGATCTGCATGAAGCCCAGCGTGAGCGACTGCAGCAGCACGCTGCCCTGGTCCGGCGAGATGAATTGCGGCAGCAGCGACAGGTACAGGATGGCGATCTTGGGATTGAGCAGGTTGGTGACCAGCCCCATGGTGAACAGCTGGCGCGGGCTGCTGCGCGGCAGCTCGCGCACCTGGAACGGCGAGCGGCCGCCCGGCCGCAAGGCCTGCCAGGCCAGGTAGCCCAGGTACAGCGCGCCGCCCAGCCGCAGCGCATCGTAGGCATAGGGCACCGACAGCAGCAATGCGGTGATGCCCAGCGCGGCGCACAGCACGTAGAACACGAAACCCACGGCCACGCCGCCCAGGGAGATCAGGCCGGCCCGCGGCCCCTGCGAGATCGAGCGCGAGATCAGGTAGATCATGTTGGGGCCGGGGGTCAGCACCATGCCCAGCGACAGCAGGGCGAAGGCGACCAGGTTGGACAGTTCGGGCATGCGGGGCTCCGGGCGGAAAAGAAAGGGGATCCGTCCGGAAGCGTACCGCAGATCTGTATCGGAACAGCGCCTATTCTTGCACCGGGGTGCGCAGCGTGACGAACTCCTCGGCGGCGGTGGGGTGGATGCCGATCGTTTCGTCGAATACCTGCTTGGTGGCGCCGGCCTTGAGCGCCACCGCCAGTCCCTGCACGATCTCGCCGGCGTCCGGGCCGACCATGTGGCAGCCCAGCACCCGGTCGGTGTCGGCGTCCACCACCAGCTTCATGAGGGTCTTTTCCTGGTCTCCGGTCAGCGTCAGCTTCATGGGGCGGAAGCGGCTCTCGAAGCGCTTGACGCGGTGGCCGGCCGCCACCGCGTCCTCGGTGGTCAGGCCCACCGTGCCGATGTTCGGCAGGCTGAACACGGCGGTGGGAATCAGGTTGTAGTCGACCTTGCGGTATTCCTCGGGACGGAACAGGCGGCGCGCCACCGCCATGCCTTCGGCCAGCGCCACCGGGGTCAGCGGCATGCGGCCGATGACATCGCCCACCGCCAGGATCGACGGCTCGCTGCTGCGGTATTCGTCGTCGACCGCAATGAAACCGTCTTCGTTGAGCTTCACGCCGGTGTTCTCGAGCCCGAGGTTGTCCAGCATGGGGCGCCGGCCGGTGGCATAGAACACGCAGTCGGTCTCGATGACTTCGCCGCTTTGCAGCGTGGCCGCCAGGCTGCCGTCGGGCCGCTTGTCGATGCGCGCCACGTCGGCGTTGAAGCGCAAGTCCAGGCCTTTCTTGATGAGCTCGTCGCGCAGGTGCTCGCGCACGCCGCCGTCGAAGCCGCGCAGGAACAGCTCGCGCCGGTAGACCTGCACCGTCTGCGCGCCCAGACCGTTGAAAATGGAGGCGAATTCCACCGCGATGTAGCCGCCGCCCACCACCAGCACGCGGCGCGGCAGGCTCTGCAGGAAGAACGCCTCGTTCGAGGTGATGGCATGCTCCTTGCCGGGGATGTCCGGCACCTGCGGCCAGCCGCCGGTGGCCACCAGGATGTGCCGGGCCGTGCAGCGCTGGCCGTTGACCTCGACCGTGTGCGGATCGAGCAGGCGGGCGTGGCCTTCGTACAGCGTCACGCCGCTGCCCACCAGCAGGTTGCGGTAGATGCCGTTCAGGCGTTCGATTTCGCGGTTCTTGTTGGCGATCAGGGTGGGCCAGTCGAAGCCGGGGCGGCCGACCGTCCAGCCGTAGCCGGCGGCGTGCTCGAAATCTTCGCGGTAGTGCGCGCCATACACCAGCAGCTTCTTGGGAACGCAGCCCACGTTCACGCAGGTGCCGCCCAGGTAGCGGCTTTCCGCCACCGCCACGCGGGCGCCGAAGCCGGCGGCGAAACGCGCGGCGCGCACGCCGCCCGAGCCCGCGCCAATTACGAACAGGTCAAAATCGAAAGCCATCTTCGTCCTTTCCGCGGCCATCCGGCGGCCGCGCGCAAATACACCAGAAGAGGCTGTATTAAACCTCTAATCGACGCCGGTCCGCAGGAGCCCGCGCAGGCCGGGCGCGGATCGGATACATTCCAGCAGTGGCGGCGCCCGCGCGGCGGCCGCCTTCCGGGGGGCATCCCCGCTATGGGATCTCATGCAGACTGAAGACAGTTTTTTCGGCTCGGTGGGCGCCATGCTCGGCGAGGTCATCCGCGCCATCGTGGCGGGCCTGCGCTATGTTTTCGGCGGCCTGGGCAGCGCCCTGGGCGATTTTTTCTCCGGCCTGGCCGGCGCCCTGGGCATGAGCCCGTCGATCTTCAATTTCGCCCTGCTGGTGCTGGGCCTGGTGCTGCTGTGGGCCGCCGTCAAGGCCTTCCTGCGGCGCGCCATCGTGGCCGGCATCTTCTGGCTGGTGCTGGCGATGCTGCTGCTGGGCGGGCTGATCGGCGGGTAGGGCGGCGGGTAGGGCGGCGGGTAGGGCGGCGGCCGGGCCGCCTCAACGCCCGGCGCACGCCTCGATGATGGCCGCCAGCCGCTTGATCAGCGGCTCGAACAGCTCGGCGGGCGTGTTGCCGTAGCCGAGCACCAGGCCGTTGTGCCCGGCCGGCCGCAGCGCGAAGCCGGACAGCGCGGCCGGCGCCATGCCGGCGCGCCGCGCCTCGGCGGCGATGGCCTGGTCCGGATAGCGGGCCGGCAGGCGCAAGGTCAGGTGCAGCCCGCCCTGGCCGCCCACCAACTGGTGCGGCAGCGCCAGGTGGCGGGCCAGCGCCGCCCGCAGGGCCTGCTGCCGGTCGCGGTACAGGCGGCGCATGCGTCCCAGGTGGCGGGCGAACTGGCCGCTGTCGATGAATTCGGCCAGCGCCAGTTGTTCGTGGCGATGGCCGCCGCGCAACAGCTCCTGCACGGCGATGCGGGACGGCCCGTCGAGCGCCGGCGGCACCACCAGGAAGCCGATCCGCAGGGCCGGGAACATGGTCTTGCTGAAGGTGCCCGCATACAGCACCGGCGTATCCTCGGCCAGCCCCTGCATGGCCGGGATCGGCTCGCCGTGGTGGCGGAATTCGCTGTCGTAGTCGTCCTCGATGATCCAGGCGCCGGCCTGGCGGGCCCGCTCCAGCAGCGCCAGGCGGCGCGCCGCGGCCAGCACCGCGCCGGTGGGATACTGGTGCGACGGCGTGGCATAGATCAGCCGCGGCGGCCAGCGGCGCCACAGGGAGTCGGCCGGCGCGATGCCTTGCTCGTCGACCGGCACGGGCACGATGCGCAGGTCGCTGGCCTGCAGGGCCGTCTTGGCGCCGCGGTAGCCCGGGTCTTCCACCCAGGCGGTGTCGCCCGGGTTGCCGACCAGCCGCGCGCACAGCGACAAGGCTTCCTGCGCGCCTTCGGTGATGACGATCTGGTCGGCCGCGCAGCGCACGCCGCGCGATATGCCCAGGTGCCGGGCGATGGCCTGGCGCAGCGCCGGCTCGCCGGCCGGGTCGCCGTATCCCAGCGTGGCCAGCGGCATGTTGCGCAGGGCGCGGTCGACTGCCCGACGCCACGCGCCCAGCGGGAAATGACTGAGCGCCGGCGTGCCGGGCCGCAGCGCCACCCCCGGCTCGGCGGGCGGCGCGGACGCGGGGATGCGCGCGATGCGCCGCGCCGTCGGGGCGCTGGGCGCACCCTGCGGCGGGCGGGCCCGCGGCGCGGACGGCAGCGGCGCCACCCGCGTGCCCTGGCGGTCGGCCAGCACATAGCCTTCGGCCGTCAACTGGCCATAGGCCAGCAGCACGGTATTGCGCGAAACGCCCAGTTGGTCCGCCAGCGCGCGCGAGGCGGGCAGCCGGCTGCCGGGCGGCAGGCGGCCGTCCAGGATGGACTGCTTCAGGCGCTGCAGTAACTGGCGCTGCAGGGTCTGGCGGCCCCGCGGGGCGGCGAGCGGGCTGTCGAGGAGGGCGGCGCCGTCGTTCATGGCTCCAAAAAATAATTGGGTTTTGGTGCTTTTTAGCATGCCACGGTTCGGCTACCTTAGCGAGTATGTCGTTTCCCAGCCATCCGTGAAGAGAGGATCGTCCGCATGTCCACCGTCACCGTGTCGCAACAACCCGTAGGCCAGCCCGTACCCAACTGGACCGCCCGTCCCCGCCCGCCGCGCGAGCCCCTGGCCGGGCACTACTGCCGGCTGGAGCCGATGGACGCGGCGCGCCACGGCGACGACCTGTACGCGGCATTCAGCCAGACGCCCGACGACAGCGACTGGACCTACACCTACGCCGGCCCGTTTGCCGACCGGGACAGTTTCCAGGCCTACGCGCGCAAGATGGAGGCCTCCGAGGACCCGCAGCACTACGCCATCGTCGAGGCGGGCAGCGGCCGCGCGGTCGGCACGCTGGCGGCCATGCGCATCGACCCCGCCAACGGCGTGATCGAAGTCGGCCATGTGGTGTATTCGGAACCGCTCAAGCGCACCCCGGCGGCCACCGAGGCGCAGTACCTGCTGATGCGGCGCGCCTTCGACCAGCTGGGCTACCGGCGCTACGAATGGAAGTGCGACAGCCTCAACGCGCCGTCGCGCGCGGCCGCGGCGCGGCTCGGCTTCCAGTTCGAAGGCATTTTCCGCCAGGCCATCGTCTACAAGGGCCGCAACCGCGACACCGCCTGGTTCTCGATTATCGACGGCGAATGGCCGGCCGTGCGCAGCGGCATGGAGCAATGGTTGGCGCCCGATAACTTCGATGCCCAGGGGCGGCAGCGGCGGCGGCTGGGCGACCTGATCGCCGCGGCGCGGCCCTAGCGCGGGGCGCCGCTTCAACGGAAATTCGACGCGGGGTCTTGCACACTGGCGCCACCGATCCCCCTGACGCCCGTCGAGCCCGCTCGTGTACGACATCGAATTCCTGGAGGCGTGGAACATCGCCGCGTTCCGGTTTTTCCACGGCAGCCTGGCGGCCGGCCCCATCTGGGTGCAGGCCGCCACCTGGCTGGCCGAATTGCCGGTCTATCTGGCGGCCGTCCTGGTGCTGGGATGGCTGGTCCGCCGGCGCGACGCGGCCGCCGCCTGCCTGGTCGCGTGCGCCTGCGCCAGCGCGCGCCTGGCCGAACTGGCCATGAGCCTGCTGGCCTATCATGCGCGGCCGTTCGCCGCGGGCTTCGGGCCCGCCATGGTGGCCCACGCCGCCAATAATTCCATGCCGAGCAGCCACGCGACCTTCGTCTGGACGCTGGCCGCGGCGCTGGCCGCCCGCCGCCAATGGCCGCTGGCGGCAGCGCTGGGCGTCCTGGGCCTGCTGGTGGCGTGGGCGCGCGTCTTCGTCGGCATCCACTGGCCCCTGGACATGGTGGGTGCGGCATTGGCCGCCATGCTGGGCGCATTCTGCGGCTGCCTGGCGCTGCGGGCCTGGGCCGCGCTGGCGCCACGCACCTGAAACGGCGCGCCGGCCACGGCGGCTCAACGAAAATTCGACGCGCGGCCTCGCATACTGGGCGCTCTTGTACTGCAAGCACCTGCCATGCCTGTCGAGTTCCGCTCCGAAGCGACGGCCTCCGTCGTCCCTTTCCTCCGTCCCGATGCGCCCTTCGCGCTGCCGGCCGCGCCTTCGCACGCGCCGCCGTCCGACGCCGGCATGCTGGGCGACATACTGGTCAGCTGCGTCATTCCGTGCCTGAATGAATGCGACAACCTGCGGCTGTTGCTGCCCGCATTGCGGGCTCAATTGGAGCCGCTGTGCCCGCAATGGGAAATCATCGTCGTCGATGACGGCAGCACCGACGCCACGCCCGCGCTGATGGCCGAGTGGCTGGCGCTGGACGGCGTCCGCTACGTGCAGCTGTCGCGCAATTTCGGCAAGGAAGCGGCGCTGTCGGCCGGCTTCGAAGCCGCCGATGGCGACGTGGTGATCTGCCTGGATGCCGACCTGCAGCATCCGCCGGCGCTGATCGCCGCCATGCTCGAGCGCTGGCTGGCGGGCGCCGAGATGGTCTATGCCGTGCGCGCGCATCGCGACGACGAATCCTGGTTCAAGCGGGCCGGCGCCCGCGCGTTCTACCGCCTGCTCGGCGGCGCGCGCGGGGTCCGGATACCGCCCGACGCGGGCGACTTCCGGCTGATGGACCGGCGCGTGGTAGATGCCCTGGTCGCCCTGCCGGAACGCACCCGCTTCATGAAAGGGCTCTATGCCTGGGTGGGTTTCCGCGCCGAGCCGCTGCCGTACACGCCGGATGCCCGCGCCGCCGGCGCCAGCCGCTATGGCGCCTGGCGGCTGCTGCGCCTGGCGCTGGACGGCCTGACCGCTTTCACCACCTGGCCGCTGCGCATGGTGAGCCTGCTCGGCTGCGCATTCTCGCTGGCGTCGTTCGCTTATGGCGCCTACCTGGTGCTGGCCTACCTGGTCAACGGCAACCGGGTCTCGGGCTGGACCACCATCGTCACGGCGCTGCTGTTCTTTGCCGGCGTCAACCTCGTTTCGCTCGGCGTGGTGGGCGAGTATGTGGCCCGCATCTTCGACGAGGTCAAGGGACGGCCGCTGTTCGTGGCGCGCCAGCGGCGCGGCCTCGCCCGGCGCGCCAGCGTGCGGCGGGCGCGGCCATGAGCCGCCTGCGCGCAGCGTGGCCGCCGCGCGGGTGGCTGGTGCTGCTGGCCGGCGCCGTCTGGCTCGGCTGGCTGGCGTGGGCACGCCCGCTGACGCTGCCGGACGAGGGGCGCTATGCCGGCGTGGCCTGGGAAATGCTGCGCAGCGGCTCGCATGCCGTGCCGCTGCTGGACGGCATGCCTTACTTCCACAAGCCGCCGCTGTATTACTGGATGGCCGAATGGAGTTTCCGGTGGTTCGGCCTGAACGAGTGGGCGGCCCGCCTGCCGTCGTGGCTGGCCGCCTGGGGCGCGCTGGCCGGCGTGTACGGCTTCGTGCGGCGCTACCGCGATGCCGCCGCCGCGACCATGGCGGCCGTGGTGCTCGCCACCATGCCGTTCTATTACGGCGGGGCGCAGTTCGCCAACACCGACATGCTGGTGGCCGGGCTGGTGAGCCTGTGCGTGCTGGCCGGCGCCGACGCGGTGCTGCGCGCGCAGGCAGGCCGGCCGCACCGCGCCATGTCGCTGGCGGCGGCGGGGCTGGCCGCCCTGGCGGTGCTGGCCAAGGGCCTGATCGGGCTGGTGCTGCCGGGCGCCATCTTGTGCCTGTGGCTGTTGCTGACGCGCCGCTGGCGCGGTTACGCCGTGCTGCTGTGGCCGCCCGCGCTGGCCGTGTTCGCGCTGGTCGCCGTGCCGTGGTTCTGGCTCATGCAGCAGCGCTTTCCCGGTTTTTTCCATTATTTCTTCGTCTACCAGCATTTCGAGCGGTTCGCGCGCTCCGGCTTCAACAATGTGCAGCCGTTCTGGTTTTACCTGCCTGTCATCATCGGCCTGGCGGTGCCCTGGTCGCTATGGGGCGGCGGGGCGCTGCGCAAGGCGTTCTGGGCCGCCGCCGATGCGTCCGGGGTGCGCAGCCTGATGGCAGTATGGTGCGCTGTCGTGCTGGGCTTTTTCTCCATTCCGAGCTCCAAGCTGATCGGCTATGTGCTGCCGGCGCTGCCGCCCCTGGCCGTGCTGCTGGCCGAGGTGGTGCAGGGCGCCGTGCAGCGCGGCGGGGCCCGGCGCCTGCGGCGCCTGGCCTGGGGCTGCGCCGCCGCGTCGGCCGCGCTGTGCGTGGTCCTGGTGGCCGTGTTCGCGGCCAACCCGCGGCGCAGCGCCGAGCCGCTGGGCCGGCGCATCGCCGCCGAGATGCGGCCCGCCGACGTCCTGGTGACACTGCACTCGTATCCGTTCGACCTGGGTTTCTATACGGGCGCGCGCCAGCCCGGCTGGGTGGTCGACGACTGGAGCGACCCGGAGATCGCGCTGCGCGACAACTGGCGCAAGGAGCTATACGACGCCGGGCAGTTCGATCCGCAGGTCGCCCGGCGCGTGCTGGTGCCGCGCGATGCGCTGCCGGCGCGCATGTGCGCCGCCGCGCCCGGCAGCCGGTTCTGGATCTGGGGCGGCGTCGACGACGGCGCGCGCTTTGCGGTGCTGCGGGGCGTGCCCGCCCGTTATGCCGATTCCCACTACAGTGTCTGGCGCATCGACATCGACGCGGCGTTCACGCGCCGGGTCTGCGGCGGAACGCCCACAGCCGGCTGGCCAGGAAAGTGAGCGCCGCCAGCCCCAGCAGGATGAGCGCCAGCAGCGCGTCATAGCGCACGCGCGTGATGTGCAGCAGCCAGGCGTAGGCGGCTTCGTTGAGCAGGAACCCGCACGCCGAGATCAGGAAGAAGCGGCGCGCGGCCACCGTCCAGCGCGACGCCAGATGACGAAAAGTGAGTCGATAATGACCCGTGAACGATACGACGAATGCCACCAGCCAGCCTATGGCATTGGCGGCCAGCGGCGGCAGGCCCAGCTGTTCCACGCAGCCGACGGCGACGGCCCAGTGGGTCGCCGCGGCGGCGCAGCCCACGCAGAGGAACCAGCCAATTTGTTTGATCAGGGCGCGCATCGAGAATCGGACATGCACCGCGGCCAGGCGCGGGGCGGGGAAGGGAAATGGTGGAAGCGCATTGTCGTGTGTGGCGACGATTTTGGCATGAATGCGGGCATCGATGCCGCCATGCTGCATCTGGCGCGGTTGGGGCGGCTTAGCGCCGTCAGCGTCCTGACGCAGGGCGCCACGTTCGCCGCGCGCGGGTCCGCGCTGCGCGGCCTGGACCTGGACCTGGGCGTGCACCTGAACCTGACCGAAGACCTGGGCGACGCCGCGCCCGCCCGCGTGCTGCCGCTGCCCGCGCTGATTTCGCGGGCCTACGCCAACCGCCTGGATGGCGCCTGGCTCGACGAGCAACTGGCGCGCCAGTTCGACGCCTTCGAAGCGGTGCTGGGCCGCGCGCCGGACTATGTCGACGGCCACCAGCACGTGCACCAATTGCCGGGCGTGCTGCCGCGCCTGCTGCGCCTGATACAGCGACGCTACGGCCGGGACGCGCCGTGGCTGCGGTACACGGCGCCCGGCATGCAGGAAGGCATCCCGCTGCGCGAGTCGGCCAAGGCCGCCCTGATCGGCGCGCTGGGGTCGCGCGCCGTGGCGCGCGCGGCGCGGCGCGCCGGCTTGCGCACCAATCGCCGCCTGCTCGGGGTCTACGGCCTGCAGGGCGGCGCGCGCCGCTACGCTGGCTTGCTGCAGCGCTGGCTGACCAATGCGCGCGATGGCGACCTGCTGGTCTGCCATCCAGCCCTGCCGGGCGCGGGCGACGCCCTGGCGGCGCAGCGGGCGGCCGAGTTCGAAGTATGGGCGCGCCCGGAACTGGGCGACTGGCTGCGGCTGAACGGCGTGCGCGTGGCGCGGCCGTCGTAGGGGCCGCCAGATGCCCGCCATCAACAGCCAAGCAGGAATCGCGCTGATTTCGTACTATGGCAGCGGCCATTCCTGGCTCGCCAGACCGACGCGCCGCCCATGACTACCGTTTCCGCCGATGCACACTACCGGGTCTTGATCGTCGAGGACGACCTGACCATCGCGGGCAACTTGTACCAGTTCCTGGAAGTGAGCGGCTTCGTCCCGGACGCGGCCTACGAGGGCCGCGCCGCGCTGCGCATGCTCGAAAGCCAGCGCTTTGACGCTGTGGTGCTGGACGTGGGGCTGCCCGGCATGGACGGCTACCAGCTGCTGCACGCGCTGCGCGCCGAGCGGCGCCAGGCCGTGCCGGTGCTGATCCTGACCGCGCGCGACGCGCTCGACGACAAGCTGGCCGGCTTTGCCCACGGCGCCGACGACTATCTCACCAAGCCCTTCGCGCTGGCCGAGGTGCGGGCGCGCCTGCTGGCGCTGATCCACCGCGCCCGCGGCGCCGTGGTCGACGCCGTGCGCGAATTCGGCCCGCTGCAGTTCGACGGCCGCACCCGCGCCGTGTCGGTGGCGGGCCAGCCGGTGCGGCTGACGCGCAAGTCCGGCCTGCTGGTCGAGGCGCTGCTGCGCGACCCGGGCCGGGTGGTGCCGCGCGAGGAGCTCGAGGCGGTGCTGTGGGGCGACGAGCCGCCCTCGGCCGATGCCTTGCGCAGCCAGATGCACCTGCTGCGGCGCGCCCTGGCCGAGGCCGGTTTCGACGGTATCGAGACCGTCCATGGGGTGGGCTGGCGGCTGGTGGCGCCCGGGGCCGGCGCATGAAGGGCGGCACCCTGACCCAGCGCGTCGTCTGGGCGCTGACCGGCGCGGTGGCGGTTTTCGTGGCCGCGCTGGCGCTGCTGGCCTACCTGGCGTTCGACCAAATGGAAGACGGCCTGGTCGAGCAGATCCTGACCACCGAGGCCGACCGGGTCGCCCAGCATGTGGCGACCGATCCGCAGTTCCTGCCGCCGCACGGCGCGCGCGAGCTGGGAGGGTCCATGCGAGCCTGGCTGCACCACGGCCCGGTGCGCGACGACATGCCGGCCCAGCTGGAGGCGCTGCCGCCGGGCCTGCACCGGCTGGAGCCGGGCGCCGAAACCTGGCACATCCGGGTGAGCGATACGCCGCGCGGTCGGCTGTACGTGCTGTACGACGCCTCCGAACACGAAGAGCGCGGGCGCGAGTTCGGGCTGCTGGTGCTGGGCATGGGCGTGCTGTGCGTGATCGCCGCCTACGCGGTGTCGCGCCGCGTGGCCGGCGTGGCGGTCGGGCCGCTGCTGGACCTGACCGGCCGCCTGTCGAACTGGGCGCCCGGCTCGCCCGACATGGCAGTCACGCGCGACGACGAGGCCGGCCGCCTGATCGAGGCCTTCAATAGGGTGCAGAACCAGGTGGACCATTCGATCGCGCGCGAGCGCGAGTTCGCCGCCAACCTCAGCCACGAGGTGCGCACGCCGCTGGCGGCGATCCGCTCCGACAGCGAGATCATGTTGCTGGACGCGGCGCTGCCGGCCGATTCGAGCCAGCGCCTGACGCGCATCGTGGCCAACGTGGACCACATCGCTGCCTCGCTCGAGAGCGCGCGCGCCATGGCGCGCGACCAGCCCCGGCCGGCCGAGCGCGTCGACCTGGCGGCCTGCATGGACGATGCCTGGCGCGGCCTGGAGGTCGAGGCCGCAGCCGCCGGGCTGTCGTTCCACAACCGCATTCCCGCCGGCGTCGCGCACATGCTGGACCGCTACGCGCTGCTGACGGTGCTGCGCAACCTGGTGCGCAACGCCATCGAGCACGCCGCGCCGGCCAGCCTGACCGCGGCGCTGACGGCCGACGGCGCGCTGGAGCTGCGCGACACCGGCAAGGGCATTGCCGCCGAAGAGCTGCCTTTCGTGTTCCAGCGCTATTACAGCGGCCGGCTCGGCGATACGCCCGGCGCCCCGGCCGGCGGCGGTTTGCCGCGCGGCCTCGGGCTGGCGATCGCCAAGCGGGTGTGCGACATGCAGGGCTGGCGCCTGCAGGTCGAGTCGGAGCGCGCCGGCCCGCGGCGCGGCACGCGCTTCCTGCTGAGCTTTGCCTGAGCGGCGCGGCTCGGCGCGGGGGCTGTCAGGGCAGTTCGGCGGGGTGGCTGTCGAGCGCCAGGCCGATCTGCTGGCGCAGGTCCCATTCCGCCAGCGACGCGCTGACCGGCCCGTAATAGGCGCCGTCGCGCACCAGGAACAGCGAGGGCAGGTGGAACACTTCATAGCGCGCCACCAGCCCGCCGTTCGCGCCGGCGTCGACCCAGCACAGACGGTCCACCGGCAGGTCGAGGGCCGGCAGTTGCTCGCGCGCCACCCGGCAGGTGGCGCAGGTGCGGCTGTAGAACACCAGCAGCGACAGCCCGGGCGCGTCGAGCAGGTAGCGGTCGGCGGTGCTGTCGGTGAGTTCGATGTATGACATGTGGCAGGTCAGCGCGACAGCGCGCGGTCGAGCTCCAGCACGGTTTCGTACAGGACGCGGGTGCCGTCCAGCAATTGTGCCGGCTCGATCCATTCTTCCGGGCAATGACTGCGGCCGCCCAGGCAGGGGATGAAGATCATGCCGATCGGGCCGGTGGGCGCCATGTAGACCGCATCGTGGCCCGCGCCGCTGGGCAGGCGCATCGACGCGTAGTCGAGCCGGCCGGCGGCGGCCTCGATGGCCTGCATCACCAGCGGCGAGCAGGCGGTGGGACGGGCGCGGCTGACCGGCGCCTGGGATGCGCCCACCCGCAGCGCCGCCAGTTCGCCGGCGGCGTCGGCCAGCAGGGTCTCGGGGAAGTCGTCCAGCACCGCGTCGCTGTCGCTGCGCACTTCCAGCATCAGCTCCACCCGGCCGGGCACCGCATTGGCGGCATTGGGCGTGACCTCGATGCGGCCGACCGTGGCCACGACGTAATGCGGCTTGCCGCTCAGCCGGCTGGCCTGGCGATAGGCGCCGTCGATGAGGCGGGCGGCGCCCACCAGCGCGTCGCGGCGGATATCCATCGGTGTGGTGCCGGCGTGGTCAGGCTGGCCTTCCACGGTGATCAGCACGCGCCGGATGCCCACGATGTGGGTGACCACGCCGATGGGCAGTTGGCGGCTTTCCAATACCGGACCCTGTTCGATGTGCAGCTCGACGAAGGCGGCGGTGTCGCCGGCATTGCGCAGCGGCGCCGCCAGCGCGGCCGGATCGCCGCCGATGCGCCGCAGGCCCTCGGCCAGCGTCTCGCCCTGCGGGTTGCGGGCGGCCAGCATGGCGGCGTCGAGCTGGCCGCACAGGGCGCGGCTGCCGACACATGAAATGCCGTAGTCGCTCGGCTCTTCGGACAGGAAGTCGATGACCTCGAACGGATGCGCCAGTTCGATGTTGTGCTCGTGCAGCGTGCGCGCCACTTCGATGCCGGCCAGCACGCCGATGATGCCGTCGAAGCGGCCGCCGCTCATGACGGTGTCGCAATGCGAGCCGGTGACGATCGGCTTGCGCGCCGCGTCGCGGCCGGCGCGCCGGCCCACCAGGTTGCCGCCCGCGTCCAGGCGCACCTCCAGGCCGGCCGCGGCGAATTCGTCGGCCAGCCAGTCGCGCGCCTGGCTGAACAGGGGAGAGAAGGCGCGGCGCGTCCACGGCGCCTCGGGCAGGGTATGGCGGGCCAGCGTCTCGACACGCGACCAGAGGCGCTCGGCATTCAAGGGGGGGAAAGCAGGGGGCATAGACATCCTGGAAAACATGCGGGGCGCGCACCGCGGTGCCGGGGGCCCGGCACGCAACGCCCGCCCCGATTATGGCATGGCCGCGCGCGGGCTCCCGGCGCCGCGCGCCGGCACCGGCCCCAGGCCGGCGCGCTCGCGCCGCAGCCAGCGGCGCGTCATCAGCACCGCCACCACCCCCAGGCCGACCGCCAGGCCGCTCCAGATGCCGACCCCGCGCCAGCCGGCCCAGAAGGCCAGCGCCGCGCCGGCGGGCAGCCCCAGGCCCCAATAGCCGATTGCCGCATAGATCATGGGAATGCGGGTATCGTGCAGGCCGCGCAGCATGCCGGCGCCCATCACCTGCGCGCCGTCGACGATCTGGAACACCGCCGCCACCGCCAGGTAGGAAGTGGCCAGCGCCAGTACCTGCGCGTTCTCGGCGGCGCGCACGTCGAAGAAGGCGGCCAGCAGCCAGTGCGGCACGGTGATCATCAGCAGGGCGGCGATCACCATCGAGCCCACGCCCAGCCCGTATGCCGTCCAGCCGGCGCGCTGCACGGCCAGGGCGTCGCCGGCGCCGAACGCATGGCCCACGCGCACGGTGGCGGCCTGCGCGATGCCATAGGGCACCATGAAGCTGATGCTGGCGATCTGGATCGCCACCGCGTGGGCCGCCAGCTCGGCCTCGCCCAGCCAACCCATGAGGAATGCCGCCGCATTGAAGATGGTGACTTCGAAGGCGGTGGCGGCCGCGATGGGCAGGCCCAGCTTCCAGAAGGCCCGCAGCCGCTGCCAGTCGGGCTGCCAGAGGCGGCCGAACAGCTGGTAGCGGCGGAACTGGCGGTCCCAGTAGACCACCACGATCATGCCGATGAACAGGAACAGGCTGGCCGAGGCGCTGGCGATGCCGGCGCCCACCAGGCCCATGGCCGGCAGGCCGAGGTGGCCGAACACCAGCGCCCAGTCGGCCAGCGCGTTGAATACGATGCCGGCCAGCGCCACCCACAGCGCGGCGCGCGGCCGCTGCAGGGCGGCGGTGAACGAGCGCAGCACCAGGAAGCCCAGGAAGGGCGGCAGCGCCCACAACAGCGCGCGCAGGTATACGCCGGCCTGCGCGGCCAGCTCGGGCGGCTGGCGGATGGCCAGCAGGATGGCCTCGCCGTACCACAGCGCCAGGCAGCCCGGCACCGAGATGATGACGGCGGTCCACAGCCCTTGGGCGACGGTGCGGCGCACGTCGCGCACCGAGTGGCGCCGCGCGCCCAGTTCGCGCGCCACCATGGGGGCGGTGGCGGTAACCAGCCCCAGCGCGAAGAAGGCGATGGCGGCGTAGAGGTTGGCGCCCAGCGCGCTGGCGGCCAGCGCCTGCGAGCCCAGCCGCCCGATGAAGATCACATCGGTGGCGGTCATGGCGATCTGGGCCAGGCTGGTGAGGACGAGGGGCAGGCTGAGCGCCAGGGTGGCGCGGATTTCCCGCGTCCAGGCGGCGCGGGCGGCAATGTGCGACATAGGATTTCTCTGCGTCAAGGCGGCATGATACGCCTGGCTCGGGGTTTACCCTGAATTACCCCTCGGGCGCCGGGGGATAACCGCGTGTCGCGACCGCGCGCGCGCCGCGCGGCCTCCGTCCCTGCGGCGCCTGCCGCCAGTTTTATAGGGACGCAACAGACATAGGATGTTTCATTCGTTGCCGGCCTGGATTGGCAAGGGGGGCGCCCATGCAAGTAATATGACGCCACTGATTAACATAACAATGCGGGTCCCTTGCGGGCCCGCATGGTCTTTTACCTCTAGGAGAAGGGCCCGATGAATAAACCGTTCGACGGCGGGATCGCCTCGCTCAATGTTCCCGCATACGTCAAGCACCAGGGGCTGATCGATTGGGTGGCGCGCGTCGCCGCGCTGACCAAGCCCGATCGCGTCGTCTGGTGCGACGGCTCTCAGGAAGAATACGACCGCCTGTGCGAGCAGATGGTCCAGTCGGGCATGCTGCGCCGGCTGAACCCGGCCAAGCGGCCCAATTCGTACCTGGCGTGGTCCGATCCCTCCGACGTGGCCCGCGTCGAAGACCGCACTTTCATCTGTTCCGAACGCGCCGAAGACGCCGGCCCCACCAACAACTGGGCCGACCCGGCCGAAATGCGCAGCACCCTGGACGGCCTGTTCGACGGCGCGATGCGCGGCCGCACCATGTACGTGGTGCCGTTCTCGATGGGGCCGCTGGGCTCGGACATCGCCCATATCGGCGTCGAACTGTCGGACAGCCCCTACGTGGTGGTGAACATGCGCATCATGACCCGCATGGGCCGCGCCGTGTTCGACGTGCTGGGCAGCGACGGCGAATTCGTGCCGTGCGTGCACAGCGTCGGCAAGCCGCTGGCGGCGGGCGAGGCCGACGTCGTGTGGCCGTGCAACCCCACCAAGTACATCGTGCACTATCCCGAGACCCGGGAAATCTGGAGCTACGGTTCGGGCTACGGCGGCAACGCGCTGCTGGGCAAGAAGTGCTTCGCGCTGCGCATCGCCTCGACCATGGGGCGCGACCAGGGCTGGCTGGCCGAGCACATGCTGATCCTCGGCGTGACCTCGCCCAAGGGGCGCAAGTACCATGTGGCGGCCGCCTTCCCGTCGGCCTGCGGCAAGACCAACTTCGCCATGCTGATCCCGCCGCAAGGGATGGACGGCTGGAAAGTCTCCACCATCGGCGACGACATCGCCTGGATCAAGCCCGGCGCCGACGGCCGCCTGCGCGCCATCAACCCGGAGGCCGGCTATTTCGGCGTGGCGCCGGGCACCAGCGAGAAGACCAACTTCAATGCCATGGCCACCCTCAAGGCCAATGTCATTTTCACCAACGTCGCGCTGACCGATGACGGCGACGTGTGGTGGGAGGGTATGACCGACACCCCGCCGGCCCACCTGACCGACTGGCAGGGCCAGGACTGGACGCCGGAGATCGCCAAGGAAACCGGCCGCAAGGCCGCGCACCCCAACGCCCGCTTCACCGCGCCGGCGGCCCAGTGCCCGTCCATCGATCCCGAATGGGAGAACCCGGCGGGCGTGGTCATCGACGCGTTCATCTTCGGCGGCCGCCGCTCGACCACCGTGCCGCTGGTCACCGAGGCGCGCAACTGGGTGGAAGGCGTCTACATGGCCGCCACGATGGGCTCGGAAACCACCGCCGCGGCCGCCGGCCAGCAGGGCGTGGTGCGCCGCGACCCGTTCGCCATGCTGCCGTTCTGCGGCTACAACATGAGCGACTACTTCGGCCACTGGCTCAAGCTGGGCAAGCGCCTGCAGGACGCCGGCGCGGTGCTGCCGCGCATCTACTGCGTCAACTGGTTCCGCAAGGGCCCCGACGGCAAGTTCGTCTGGCCCGGCTTCGGCGACAACATGCGCGTCCTGAAGTGGATGCTGGGCCGCATCGACGGCACGGCCGGCGGCGTGGAGCAGGTGTTCGGCGTGTCGCCCACCTACCAGGACATCGACTGGACCGGCCTGGAATTCAGCCCCGACCAGTTCCAGCAGGTGATTTCGGTCGACGTCGCCTCGTGGCGCGACGAACTGGCGCTGCACGATACGCTGTTCGAGCAACTGGCCGAGCGTCTGCCGGGCGAGCTGCCGAACGTCAAGTCGTCGATCCAGAACCGCCTGGCCGCCTGAGCGGACAGGGCACGGGCACAGGTGCCAGACTCCCGCAGGGTGTCAGGCACCGTGCTCGCAAGACACCTTCTACGAGTACCATGATGCCAGGCACCCCCCGGGTGCCTGGCATTTGCCATTGGAACCGTCGAGCTCGCCGCCATGCCGCTTTCCCCCGATGAACTGCGCGAAATCGCCGCCCGCAACCTGGCGCACTACAACGACAACGCCGCCAGCTTCGAGGCCGGCACGCGCGACCACGACGTGAGCCAGAACATCGCCGCGCTGCTGCGCCACCTGCAGGGCGCGCCGCCGTACGACATCCTCGACCTCGGCTGCGGGCCCGGCCGCGACCTGCGGACGTTCACCGCCCTGGGGCATCGCGCCGTCGGGCTGGACGGCGCCGAACGGTTCGTCGCCATGGCGCGCCAGGCGTCCGGCTGCGAAGTCTGGCAGCAGGACCTGTTGGCGCTGGACCTGCCCGCCGGGCGTTTCGACGGCATCTACGCCAATGCCGTGCTGTTCCACGTTCCGCTCCAGGAACTGCCGCGCGTGCTTGGCCAACTGCGCGCCGCATTGCGGCCGGGCGGCGCGCTGTTCTGCTCCAATCCGCGCGGCGACAACCAGGAAGGCTGGAACCGCGGCCGCTACGGCGCCTACCACGACCTGGCCGCGTGGCGCGCGCTGCTGACCGCCGCCGGCTTCCGCGAGCTGGAGCACTATTACCGGCCCGCCGGGCTGCCGCGCGAGCAGCAGCCCTGGCTGGCCAGCGTATGGCGTCCGGCATCCTGACGCGGACGGCCGGCAGCGCGCCGCGCGTCCACGGCTTCCCGCCGGTGGCGCGGCCGGACGCGCGCGTGCTGGTGCTGGGCTCCATGCCGGGGATCGCTTCGCTGCGGCTGCGGCAGTACTACGCGCATCCGCGCAACGCATTCTGGCCGATCGCCGCGGACCTGTACGGGTTCGATGCCGCGGCTGGCTACGCCGAACGCGTGGCCGCCCTGACGGCGGCCGGCGTGGCGCTCTGGGACGTGCTGCAGGCCTGCGAGCGCGCCGGCAGCCTGGACGCCGACATCGACCCGGCCACGGTGGTGCCGAACGACTTCGCCGCCTTCTTCCGCGCCCATCCGGGCATCCTGCGGGTGTGCTTCAACGGCGCCAAGGCCGCCGCGCTGTACCGGCGCCATGTGCTGCCGGGCCTGGCCGCCCAGGCGCGGCCGGCCTACGTCGACCTGCCGTCCACCAGCCCGGCCCACGCGGCGCTGGACCGCGCCGGCAAGCTGGCGGCCTGGCGGGCCGGGCTCGCGGTGGGCCCGGCGGAAGGCGGCACGGCCGTCAGGCGCTAGGCAATATCCGCCAGGGGCCGTCGGACAGCGTGGCGATATCGCAGTCGACGCTCGCGCCGCGGCGTTCGAGCACGGCGAAGTCGCCGGCCGCCAGCGCCCACAGCGGATGGTGCCAGACGCCGCGCCGCAAGGTGACGCCGCAGCGGCCGTCGGCCAGGAACGCCTGCGCCGTGTCCGGATCCGGCGCCTGTGCGCCCAGCGCCACCAGCACCACATAGGGCGTGCCGTGCAGCGGCAGGAACGTCTGGCTGCCCAGGCAGTGGCGTTCCAGCATGTGCGCCACGAACGGCACGGCGCCGGCGCGCGCGCGGAACACGCTGAGGGAAGGGCGGCCGGCCTGCGCCAGGATGTCCGGGTCGGGCATCTCGACGCGCAGCGAGGTGCCGGCGTTGATGGCGCGGCCGTCGCGCCCGGCGCTGCCGATCACGTCGCCATAGGGTTGGAACGCGTCGGCGGCCAGGGGGCGCAGGACCAGCTCGCGCCCGGCCATCAGAAATTGATTCCCAGCCATTCCCGCACCTGGGCATGCAGGTCGCCCGCGAAGGCCTTCGGCGAGCCCGACGCGGTGATCTCGCCCAGGCTCAGCACATAGACATGGTGCGACATCTGCACCACGCGCCGCACGTTGTGGTCCACCAGCAGGATGCCCATGCCGGACTGCGCGAAGGCGTGGATCCATTTGAAGATGTCGGCCGCCACCCGCGGCGCCAGGCCGATGCTGGGCTCGTCGATCAGGCAGACGCGCGGCCGGACCATATAGGCCTTGGCGAATTCCAGCGATTTCTGCTGGCCGCCCGACAGGTTGCCCGCCTGCTCGCGCAGCTTTTCCTTCAGCACGGGGAACCGTTCCAGCGTATCGGCGTAGCGCCGCTCCAGTTCCGCGCCGAACTGGCGCCGGCGGCCTTCCAGGGGCAGGCGCAGATTGTCCGCCACGCTCAGGTAGGGGAACAGGCTGGATTCTTGCGGGATATACCAAAGCCCGGCATCGATCATGGTGTGCGGCGCCTGGCCCGAGATGTCCTGGCCGGCAAGCACGACGCGGCCGGACTTCGGTTGCAGGAAGCCGCACAGGGTCTTCATGAGCGTCGATTTGCCGGCGCCGTTCAGGCCGATCAGGCCGCTGATGCGGCCCGCCTGCACCGCCAGCGAGACATTGCGCAGCACATCGATGTCGCCCAGGTAGCCGGCGGTGACATCTTCCATGGCGAGCAGCGGTTCAGTCATGGCCGGCCTCCGCCGTTGCGTCCTCGCCCAGGTAGGCTTCGATCACCGCCGGCGCGCGCAGGACGTCCTGGGTCGGGCCGTCGGCCAGCACCTTGCCGGCGTTCATGCACACCGCGCGGGGGCACAGGTCGACCACCACCGGCATGTCGTGGCTGACCAGGATGAAGGTCTGGCCTTCCGCGTTGCGGCGCTGGATGAAGGCCGACATGATTTCCTTCATGACCGGATGCACCGCCGCGAAGGGTTCGTCCAGCAGGGCGATGCGCGGCGGCACCATGAAGCAGGCGCCGAACTCCAGCAGCTTGCGCTGCCCGCCCGACAATTGCCCGGCGTCCAGGTGCGCCGACGGCGCCAGCCGCAATTCGTCCAGCAGCTGCCCGGCGCGGGCGACCGCGCGGCTTTCGTCGAGCCCCATGGCCAGGCCGCACACCAGCAGGTTGTCGAGGGCGCTGACCCGGTTGAAGACCCGCGTCATCTGGAACATGCGCTGTATGCCCAGGCGCGCGAGCCGGGTAGGGCCCAGGCCGGCCACCGGGCGCCCGTCCAGCAGCACCTGGCCGGCATCGGCCCGCAAGTGGCCGGACAGCACATTGAGCAGGGTGGTCTTGCCGGAGCCGTTGGGGCCGATCAGGCCCAGCAGTTCGCCTTCCTGCACGTCCATGCCGGCGCCGTCGACGGCGCGCAAGCCGCCGAAGCGTTTTTCGATCGCGGTGATCTGCAGCAGGGGCATCAGGCGTCTCCCGAGGCGGCGGCGCGCCGCCGGGCGACCAGCCCGCGCGCCAGCCCCCACAACCCGGCGCGGAAGAAGCGGGCGAACACGATCACCACCAGGGCGAACACGATCATCTGGATATTGCCGGCGTCGCGCAGCAGTTCGGAGGCCACATAGACTAGCACCGCGCCGATCAGCGGCCCGACCAGGGTGCCCATGCCGCCGATGACCACCATGGCGATGACCAGCCCGGTCTGCGCGATGATGCCCAGTTCCGGGCTGACCAGGCGCGCGAAGGTGCCGTACAGGCCGCCGGCGAAGCCGCAGATGGCGCAACTGACCAGGAAGGCGATGGTCTTGCAGCGCACCACGTCGATGCCGCGGCTGGCCGCGCCGATCTCGTCGTCGCGGATCGCCTGCAGGAAGCGGCCGGTGGGCGAGCGCAGCAGCGCATAGACGACCAGCATGGTGGCGCACAGCGCCGCCAGGAATAGGTAGTAGTACGCGGTGCGGCTCTCGACCAGGCCCGGCACGTTGAGCCCCTGGTCGCCGCGCGTGAAGTCGATCGAGTTGTAGATGACCAGGCGGGCGATCTCGGCGAACGACAGGGTGGTCAGCGCCAGGTACGGGCCCGACAGCCGCAGCACGATGCGGCCCAGCGCCAGGCCGATGAGGCCCGGGATGATGGCGGCCAGGGGCAGGCCGATCCACAGCGGCGTGTCCAGGTGGTGGGCCAGCAGGCCGGTGGTGTAGCCGCCCAGCATGGCGAAGGCGGCGGGCGCCAGCGAGAACTGCCCCGTATAGCCGGCCAGCAGGTTCCAGCCGCACGCCAGCATGGCGAAGTACATGCTGACGATCAGCACCCCCAGCCAATACGGCGAGGCGATCGCCAGCGGCAACGCGGCCAGCACCGCCAGCCCGGCGACCGACAGGCGCATTTCCTCGCCCAACTTGTCGCGCAGAAAATTCGGATGTCGCGGATATGCCATTTTCAGACCTCGCGCGCGCGTTCGCCGAACAGCCCGCGCGGCCGCAGCAACAACACCAGGATCAAAATCGCCAGCCCGAACGTGTCGCGGTAGTCGTACGACAGGTAGACCGCGCCGAAGCTTTCCAGCACGCCCAGCGCCAGCGCCGCCACGATGCTGCCGGGTATGGAGCCCATGCCGCCGATCACCACGATCACGTACGATTTGACGGCGGGGAACAGGCCGACGTCGGGCGCCGGGTTGATGACGGGAGCCAGCAGGGCGCCCGCCAGCGCGGCCAGCACGCCCGAGGCCATGAAGATGATGCTGCTGGCGCGCGCGGTGTCGATGCCGGCGATCGAGGCGCCCAGGCGGTTCTGGGCGACCGCCTGTACCTGGCGGCCCCACAGCGAATACTTGATGAACACCGCCAGGCCGGCCAGCAGCACGATGGCCAGCCCGGCGGTGATCAGTTTCTGGCCGCTGATCATGAAAGGACCGATGGCCATGCGGGTGATGTCCGACAGCGACGGCCCGCGTACCGGATACGGGCCGACCACCTTGTCGACCAGGTTGATCAGCAGCAGCGACAGGCCGAAGGTGACCACTACCGCATACTCGTCCTTCATCAGGCCCCACGAACCGTAGCCGGCATAGAGCGGCCGCATCAACCAGCGCTCGGTGGCCCAGCCCAGCGCCGCGCCGGCAGCGGCCGCCACCGGCAGGGCCAGCCAGGGCGGGACGCCCAGCCCCAGCGAGACCAGCGTGTACGCGTAGGCGCCGATCATGTAGAACTCGCCATGCGCGAAATTGACCACCTTCAGGATGCCGAAGATCATCGTCAGGCCGACCGCCATCAACGCATAGAACAGGCCGATGATCAGGCCGTTGACGAACAAGTCCACTGCGAGCACAGGAGGGCTCCCGTAGATTGCCGGCGGCGTGGGCCGGCCGGCGCTTGGAAAGGCGCCCGGCGCGACGGCCGGGCGCGGCCTGCGGTTACCGGGCCGGCTTGACGGCCTTGGCGATGTCCAGCGGCCGGCCCGATGCCTGGATCAGCGTGGTCTTGCTCAGCGGCTGGTCGATCTCGGTCAGCTGGTACGTGACGTAGGGGATGTCGACCCACTGCTGGTATTTGTAGCCGGCATCCTGCGAGAAGCGGAACTTGCCGCGCGTGCCTTCGAACTCCATGTCCTGCAGGGCCTTGATGATCGCCGCGCTGTCGGTCGACTTGGCCTGCTCGATGGCGCGGGCGATCAGCAGCACCGAATCGGCGGCCTGGAAGATCAGGCGATTGGGCTCGGACTTGCTCTGCTGCTGGTAGATCTGCCCGACTTGCTTGCCCAGCTCGGGCATCGGCATCAGGGGGTGGTACAGGCCGAAGGCCAGCATGTACTTGCCCGCCTCCTTCACGTTCTGCCAGAAGTCGGGGTAGTCGGCGATGCCCGCGCCGTCGTACAGCCAGGTCTGGGCGCTGGGGGCCACGCCCTGCTCGTACAGCTGGTTCATCAGGATATAGGCGGCCGGCGGCAGCATGATGTTCACCACCACGTCGGGCGGGTTGGCGCGCAGGGGCAGCACCGCCGGGGTGAAATCCTTGCCGGCGCGGTCCAGCGCCACGTACTTGTACTCGGTGTCGGGCGCGGCCTTCTTCAGGAAATCGCCCAGCAGCTTGGCCTGGCCGATGCCATAGTCGGTGTTCTCGGCGAAGGCCACCACCCGCTTGACCTTCAAGGCGGCGATCGTGTCGGCCATGGCGGACGACACGCGGGTGTTGTAGTTGCCCGGGTTGAAGACTTCCGGATAGCCCTTGGCGCGCACGTCGTCCGACCAGCAATTGGTGTTGACGTACGGCATCTTGTAGCGATGGGCCACTTCGATTTCCGCCAGGCACACCGAGCTCTGGTGACCGCCGGTGATCGCCACGACCTTGTCGCGGGCGATCAGTTTCTCGGCGGCGGCGCGGCCTTTTTCCGGGATGCCCTGGTTGTCTTCGTAGACGATCTTGAGCGGCCGGCCCAGCACGCCGCCCTTGTCGTTGATGATCTTGGTGACGATCTCGACACCGTCCTTGACCTGGGTGCCCTGCACGACCGACCCGGGCGGCGACTGGGCAATGCTGACGCCGATCACGATGGGGTCGGCCGCCATGCTGGCGGCGGTCCCCAGCGCCAGCATGGCGGCGCAGGAGGCGGCAATGAGGCGGGGCAGCTTCATGGTGGACTTCTCCTTCAAGAACGGCATGCGGCGGCTACGCCGGCAGTCATGGCTGAACGAACTGAGGGATGCAAGTACTCCAGCCGCAGTTGTAGTGCTGTTACGACCGGTCTGACCAGTTAGGGGAAACGCCTACGGGGAGGGGGCTGGCGGTTCGGTGGGGTGGGTTCTTGGGGCGCCCGCGCGTGGCGGTGAGGCCCGGGCGGCCACGTCGCTCGGCTCGGGCGCGCCACCAGGCGCCCTCGGCCCCCTGCGGGGGCTGCCCTCCCTCCAACTGGCCGCCCGGGCCTCACCGCCACGCACGGGCTCGCAGCGATTCGGGCTCGTACCGACCTCGTAGTGGTGTCAGACACCTGGCATTCCGCCTGCCGGATAGCGGCCGGCTACCAGTGTCTCGATGCGCGCGGCCACGTCCAGCACGTGCCAGTCGGCGCCGCGCGCGCCGACGATTTGCATGCTGATGGGCAGGCCGGCCGGGTCGGCGCCGCAGGGTAGTGTCAGGGCCGGCAGGCCGGTCAGGTTGAAAGGCATGGTCAGCGCGGTGGCCGCCGTGTGCAGCGGGTAGTCGCGCGCGTCGATGGCGACGCTGGTCGCCGCGCGCGGCGCCGGGGTGGTGCGGGTCGTGGGCGTGACCAGCACGTCGACCTGCGCTAGCGCCGCGTCCATGGCCCGAGCCAGCGCGGCGCGCCCGCGCTGGGCCCGGGTGTACCAGATGGCCGGCAGGAATTGCCCGACTTCCAGGCGCACGCGCACGTCCGCGCCCAGGGTCTCGGGATGGCGCGTCAGGCGGTCCCAGTGCAGCTCGGTGGCTTCGCTGCACAAGGTGACGAACTGCAGGCCCGCGCTGGTCTCGATGCCGGCGATGTCGACCGGCACCAGTTCGGCGCCGTCGCGGCGCAGCGACTCGAGCGCGGCTTCGAGCGCCTGCGCCACATCGGCGGCCAGCGGTTCGTAGAAGTAGCGGCGCGGCACGCCGACGCGCCGGCCCGCCAGCGGCGCGCCGCGCAGCGCGCGGGCCGGCTGGCCGGCCATGACGGCATAGGCCAGCGCGGCGTCGGCGACGCTGGCGGCGATGGGGCCCAGGTGGTCCAGGCTGGCGCCCAGCGTCTGCGCGCCGTCGCGCGCGATGGCGTCGAAGCTGGGCTTGAAGCCCACCACGCCGCAGCACGCGGCGGGATAGCGGATCGAGCCCGCGGTATCGGTGCCGACGGCGATGGGCACGATGCCGGCCGCCACGGCGGCCGCCGAGCCGCCGCTGGAGCCGCCCGGCGTATGGCCCGGATGGCGCGGGTTGGCGACCGCGCCGAAGTGCGGATTGGCGCTGGTGATGCCATACGCCAATTCGTGCAGGTTGGTGGTGCCGATGACCAGCGCGCCGGCTTGCCGCAGGCGCGCCACCGCCAGCGCGTCGCGCGCGGCGGCGGGCCGCGCCGGGCCGCCGCTGCCGTTGGTCTGCGCGAAGCCGGCCACCGCCATCAGGTCCTTGACGGCGACGGGGGCGCCCAGCAGCGGCCGCGCCGCCGCGTCGCGCGCCGCCTGGCCGGCCTGGCGCCGCAGCGCGGCTTCATCGGCCAGGGAGATGAAAGCGTTCAGGCCGGCCTGCCGGCCGGCCCGCTCGAGCGCGTCCAGCGCCGCGTCCAGGCCATTGTCGCCGCGCGGGGCGGCGGCCGGCGCCGCCGCATGGCCCGGGCCGAGGGCCGGGCCCGCCACTGGCGCGGCGGGCGGTTCCAGGTACCCCAGCTCGGGCCCGGGCGCCAGGGTCTCCACCGCCTGCAACTCGGGCAGGTTGAGCTGCAGGCGTTCCAGCCACGCCTGCTGGCGGTCGCGATAGGGGTAGTCGGTCAATCCGGCCATGTCATCGATGGCGGCGGCGAAGCGGTCGAGTAGCGCTTTCATGGCGGGCGGGGGCAGGGGTGCCGGGCGGCACGGGCGGGGAGAAGGCCGGCCGGGTGTCGTAACCGGTCTGACCAGTTGGTGCCATAATGCCCACCGGAGAAATCACTGTCAACGCCGCTGCGCGGATGGCTGCCGCAAGGAAGCATGATGAATACAGTCGAACACATCGCCCAGCAGCTGCAGATGCGCATCCGGCGCGGCGAATGGGCCGACGCGCGGCGCCTGCCCGGCCAGCGCCAGCTGGCCGAGTCCCTGGGCGTCAGCCGCGCCTCGCTGCGCGAGGCGATCACCATGCTGGAAGGGCTGGGCCTGCTGCGCAGCGAAGCCGGGCGCGGCGTCTTCATCGTCCGTCCCGGCGAAAGCGGGCTGGGCAGCGCCTATGGCCGCTGGCGCTTCCAGGGGCGCTACGCGCTGCGCGATGTTTACCTGGTCCGCTGCGAGCTCGAAGAGCTGGCGGCCGCGCTGGCGGCGGGCGTGGTGACCCGCCATGGGCTGGCGCGGCTGCGCGCCACCGTGGAACAGATGGAGGCTGCCGCGGCCGAGGGCGACCTGGTCGTCATGGCCGAGGGCGACCATGCCTTCCATGCCGGCCTGTACGAAATCGCCGGCAGCCCGCTGCTGCAGGACATCGCCGACAGCATCGGCGACGTGGTCGAAGGCAGCCGCCAGGTCGCCTTCGCCGACCCTGCGCGGGTGCGCGAGCCGATCCGCGAGCACCTGGCCATCATCGACGCCCTGGCCACCGGCGTGCCCGAACAGGCGCGCCGCGCCATGCGCGCGCATATCCACAACGTGGCGGACCGCGCCGGCCTGGCGCTGGCGATTCCCGGCCTCAAGCCGGGCGCGCGCAAGGACGCCCCGAAACGTAGCTGAGGCGCCCGCGCGGCGGCCGCTGCCCAGGGCGCGCGCCCCGCCCGCCGCGGATGTTCGCCGGCCGGCCCGGGCGCCCGTTCATGGTTCGATCGGCGGCAATTCGTCCTGGATCAGCGCCAGCCCGGCGCGCAGCAGGCGGTCGTAGCGGGCGCGCTCGGCCGCGGCCGATTCGGCCGTCCATTGGTAGAAGCCGGCGCCGGCCTTCATGCCGTGCCGGCCGTCCGCGGCGCGCTCGGCCAGGCAGCGGGCCGGCTGGTCGCTGTTGCAGAACGACGGGTACATGGTGGCGGCCGCGGCGGCGTGCACGTCGATGCCGGCGTGGTCGCGCTGCATCACCGGCCCGGCCGCCAGGAAGCGGAAGCCGAAGCCGAAGCGCACCGCGGCGTCGACGTCCTCGGGCGAGGCGATGCCGCGGTCGATCAGGTCGAAGGCTTCGCGCGACAGCGCGTGCTGCAGGCGGTTGGCCAGGAAGCCGGGCAGGTCCTTGCGCACTTTCACGGGCACCATGCCGCAGCGGCGCATGAAGGCGATCAGGGCATCGGCGCAGGCCATGTCGCTGGCCTCGCACAGCACGACTTCCACCAGCGGCACCAGGTGGGCCGGCATGAAGAAGTGCAGGCCCAGCATGCGCGCGCGGCTGGCCAGGCCCGCGCCGATATCGCCGATCGGGAAGCTGGAGCTGTTGCTGGCCAGGATGGCCTGGGCCGGGGCGCGCCGCTCCAGGTCGGCGAACAGTGCCTGCTTCAAGTCCAGGCGTTCGGGGATGCATTCGATCACCAGGCCGACCTGCGTCCAGTCCACCGCGTCCAGGCCGGCCGCGACGCCCACGCCGCCCGCGCCCTCGGGATGGCCGGCCGCCCGCAGGTTGGCGGCGATGCGCGCCGGCAGGGCGGCGGCGCGGTCGGCATCGGGTTCCACCACGGTGGTCCGGCAGCGCGCCCGCGCCAGCACCACGGCGACGTCCGCGCCCATGGTCCCGCCGCCGACGATCACCGCATGGCTCGCGGCCGGGTTGGCAAGGCAGGGGGGCTGCATGGCGCTCATCGTTGCTCCTTGGTCGAATCGGGGTACCGGCGCCAGTGTAGAGAAGCCGCTTTGATTGATGAAGTAGATTTTTTGGATAGAATGATCAACAAACAAGATCAATATCATGAAGATCAACCTGTCCATGCGCGACGTCGAAACCGTGCTGGTATTGGGGCGCACCCTCAATTTCCGGCAGGCCGCCGCGCAACTGCATCTGTCGCAGTCGGCGTTGTCGACGCAGGTGCTGCGCATCGAAGAGGCGCTGGGCGTGCGCCTGTTCGACCGCACCACGCGCACCGTGCGCCTCACCGCGGCGGGCGAGGTCTTCCTGCAGCAGGCCGCCAACCTGCAGGCGGCCTTTCGCGAGGCCATCGACGCGGTCGGCGGCATCGCCAGCGCCGAGCGCGGCGCGGTCGCGGTGGCGGCGCTGCCCTCGGTGGCCGCGCGCTTGCTGCCGCGCGTGTTGATGGCCTACCGGCAGGCGCATCCGCACGTGGCGCTGAAGGTGCACGACACCCTGTCCGGCCCGGCCTTCGACCTGGTGCGCGCCGGCGCGGTGGACTTCGCCATCACCGCGGCGGACCCCCAGCAGGCCGACCTGCATTACGTGCCGATGCTGTCGGACAGTTTCCTGTTGCTGATTCCCCAGGGCCATCCGCTGGCGCGCCGCAAGGGGCCGCTGCGCTGGGCCGACACCGTGGCGGCGGCCCATGTCTCGATGGTCCAGCCCAGCAGCGTGCGCCAGTACGCCGAATGGGCCTTCCTGCAGAACCGCATCCGTTTCCAGCCGGCCTTCGAGGCCGAGCACCTGACCACCATCGTCGCCATGGTCGAGTGCGGCTTCGGGGTGGCGGCCCTGCCGGCCATCGCGGCCGGCGCGGTGGCGCACAGCGGGGTGGTCGAGCGGCCCCTGGTGGGGCCGGTGGCCGAGCGTTCCATTGGGCTGGTGACGGCGCGCCATCGCAGCCTGTCGCCCGCCGCGATGGCGCTGCTCGAGGTGCTGCACGCGCACCTGCCGGCGGCGCCGTAGGACGCCGGCCGCGGCCGGGCGGCTTCACGACTGCAGCGTTTTTTCCAGGCGCGCCATCAGGCCGGCCGCATTGCGGGCGTAATCGCCGATCCAGCGGTCGTGGATGTGCTTGATGGGCAGGGCGTTGAGGTGGTTCCAGCGCTCGCGCCCTTCGCGGCGGGCGACGATGAGTCCGGCGCGCTCCAGCACGCGCATGTGCTGCATCACCGTGCAGCGGTCGATATCCGGGAACAGCGCGACCAGCTGGCCGGTGGTCTTGGGGTCGTCCCGCAGGGCGTCGAGAATGGCGCGGCGGCGCTTGTCGGCCAGCGCCTTGAACACCGCATCGGAAATATCCACATCGTCCCTGAACATGTTATATTTTTATAACATAACGGCCTGGATGGCAAGCAGCCGCCTGAATGGCAGAGAGCAAAGGAGCCAAGCATGGAATTCAAGTTCACGGTGTCCGGACGCATCGCCAAGCCGGTGCACGAGGTCTTCGAAGCGGTGGCCGACCCGCGCAAATTGTCCGGCTACTTCACCACCGGCGGCGCGCAGGGGCGCCTGCAGGCCGGCGCCACGGTCACCTGGGATTTCGCCGATTTCCCCGGCGCGTTCCCGGTCAAGGTGGTCAAGGTGGAGCAGGACAGGGAAATCGTCCTGCAATGGCAGGCCGTGGCCGACACGGACCCGGCCGGCGCCTACGACACCACCGTCACGCTGCGCTTCGAGCCGTTGGATGGCGATACCCGCACGCTGGTGACCATCACCGAGGCGGGCTTCCGCCAGAACGAAGCGGGGCTGAAAGGCTCCTACGGCAACTGCGAAGGCTGGACCGGCATGCTATGCGCCATGAAAGCCTACGTGGAGCACGGCATCAACCTGCGCGCGGGCTTCTACAAATAGGCGTCAACGCGGGCCCTTGCCCGGCACCGTCTCGCGCCGCTGCGGCGCGCGCAGGAAGTCGAAGTCGGCGCCCTGGTCGGCCTGGGTCACGCTTTGCAGGTACAGCTTGCGGTAGCCGCGCTCGGCGGCGGGCCGCTCGGCCGGTTGCGCGGCGGCGCGGCGCGCCAGTTCCGCATCGTCGACCAGCAGCGCGATCTCGCGCCGCTGCACCGACAGGCGGATGCGGTCGCCGTTGCGCACGTAGGCCAGCGGGCCGCCCACGGCGGCCTCGGGCGTGACGTGCAGCACGATGGTGCCGGCCGCCGTCCCGCTCATGCGGCCGTCGGAAATGCGCACCATGTCCTTCACGCCGGCCCGCGCCAGCTTGCGCGGGATCGGCATGTAGCCGGCCTCCGGCATGCCCGGCCCGCCGGTCGGACCGATGCGCTTGAGCACCAGCACGTCGTCGGCGCGCACGTCCAGCGCTTCATCGTCGACGCGGCGCGCCATGTCCTCGGCATCCTCGAACACCACCGCGCGGCCCTCGTGTTCCATCAGGCCCGGATCGGCGGCCGACTGCTTGATGATGGCGCCGCCGGGCGCCAGGTTGCCGCGCAGCACCGCCAGGCCGCCCACCGGGTAGATGGGCGAATCGAACGGCCGGATGACCTCCTGGACGAACGGCGGCGGCGCCGCGTCCAGTTCCTCGCCCAGGGTGCGGCCCGACACTGTCAGCGTGTCCAGGTGCAGCAGCGGGCGCAGTTCGCGCAACAGGGCCGGCATGCCGCCGGCCTTGTGGAAGTCTTCCATGTAGTGCTGGCCCGATGGCTTCAGGTCGACCAGCACCGGCGTTTCGCGGCTCATGCGGTCCAGGCCCGCCAGGTCGATGTCGATGCCCAGCCGCCCGGCGATGGCGGTCAGGTGCACGATGCCGTTGGTGGATCCGCCGATGGCCAGCAGCACCCGCAGCGCGTTCTCGAACGCCTTGCCGGTCAGGATGCGGTCGGGGGTCAGCCGGCTGTGCGCCAGCGCGACCGCGGCGGCGCCGGTGCGTTCGGCCACCCGGACCCGGTCGGCGGTCACGGCCGGCGCCGACGCGCCGCCCGGCAGCATGATGCCCATCGCCTCGGCCAGGCAGGCCATGGTGCTGGCGGTGCCCATGACCGAGCAGGTGCCGACGCTGGCCACCAGTTGGTTATTGACGTCGGCGATCTCGGCGGCGTCGATTTCCTCGGCCCGGTAGCGGCCCCAGTAGCGCCGGCAGTCGGTGCAGGCGCCGACCCGTTCGCCGCGATGCGAGCCGGTCAGCATGGCGCCGGTCACCAGCTGGATGGCCGGCACGCCGGCCGACGCCGCGCCCATCAGCTGGGCCGGCACGGTCTTGTCGCAGCCGCCGATCAGCACCACCGCATCCATGGGCTGGGCGCGGATCATTTCCTCCGTGTCCATGGACATCAGGTTGCGCAGGTACATGCTGGTGGGCTGCGAGAAACTCTCGTGCACCGATATGGTGGGGAAGTCCACCGGCAGGCCGCCGGCCAGCATCACGCCGCGCCGCACCGCCTCGATGAGCTGCGGGGCATTGCCGTGGCAGGGGTTGTAGCTGCTGCCGGTATTGACGATGCCGATCACCGGCCGCGACAGCGCGTCGTCGGTGTAGCCCGCGCCCTTGATGAAGGCCTTGCGCAGGAACAGCGAGAAACCGGTGTCGCCGTAGTTGGTGAGGCCTTTGCGCAGGCCGCTGGGAGAGGTGTCGTCGGGCTTTTTGGCAGGCACGGTAATCTCGATAATATTATTGATAATTTCCAGCCGCATCATATCTGGAGCAGCTGCGCCGGCGCAAGCAAGGCGGGCCGGCGGTCGGGCGCGCCGGCGGCTGGCATGGGCGTTGATCGAAAAACAAGATCGGTCTATAGAAAAGTTCTGATTCTTCTATCAGGGCGCGCCTCCTACACTTTGTGCGGCAGGCGAGCCGGGCGCCGCACTGATCCGATAACCATCCCGGCAAGGAGACCTGCATGTTTTCGTCCGAACCCATTCCGGCGCGCCGCGCCGTGCTGTGGTCCGCGCTGGCGCTGTGCGCCGGCCTGGCGTTGCCGGCGGCGTCGGTGGCGGCGGCCTATCCAGAGCGGCCGGTGCGCCTGGTGGTGCCGTATCCGCCCGGCGGCGCCACCGACGTGATCGGCCGCGTGCTGGCCCAGGAATTGTCCACCGCGCTGGGCCAGCAGTTCGTGGTGGAGAATCGCGCCGGGGCCGCCGGCAATATCGGCGCCGACCAGGTCGCCAAGGCCGACCCGGATGGTTATACGCTGCTGATGGGGGCCTTGACCAGCCATTCCATCAATGCCGAACTCTACAAGGGCAAGGTGCCGTACGACATCGAGAAGAGTTTCGCGCCGGTGTCCATTGTCGGCACGGTGCCGCTGGTGTTCGTGGTGCACCCGTCGGTGCAGGCGCAGTCGCTGCAGGAGTTCATCGCCCTGGCCCGCGCCAAGCCGGGCTACCTGACCATGGCTTCGGCGGGCAACGGCTCGCCGCAGCACCTGGCCGCTGAAATGTTCAAGACCACGGCCGGCGTGCAGGTGCTGCACGTGCCGTACAAGGGCAGCGGACCGGCCATGACCGACCTGATGGGCGGACAGGTGCTCAGCATGATCGAGACCGTGCCTGCCGCGCAGGGCCACGTGAAGGCGGGCAAGCTGCGCGCGCTGGCGGTGGCCGCCGACGCGCGCGCCGAGGCGCTGCCGGACGTGCCCACCACTGCCGAGGCCGGCCTGCCCAACTTCCAGGTCAGCTCGATGTTCGGCATCGTGGCGCCGGCCGGCACGCCCGCGCCGGTGGTGGAGAAACTCAATGGCGCCCTCAAGCAGATCGCCGCCAAGCCGGCGGTCAAGGCGGCCCTGCTGAACCAGGGCGCGGTGGCGACCTGGACCACGCCGGCCGATGCCGCGGCCCGCATCGCGGCCGAGCGCGCCAAGTGGGCCAAGGTGATCGCCGACGCGGGCGTCAAGGCCGAATAGGGCGCGCCGCCGCTCGCCCGCCGTCAGCCGCGCGCCACCAGCTCGGCGCCTTTTTCAGCGATCAGGAGGGTGGCGGCGTTGGTATTGGCCGACACCATGGCCGGCATGACCGAGGCGTCGATCACGCGCAGGCGCTCGACGCCCCGCACGCGCAAGGCCGGGTCCACCACGGCGCCGGCGTCGCTGCCCATGCGGCAGGTGCCCGACACATGGAATACCGTGCCGCCGCGCGTGCGCGCGAAATGCTCGAGCTCGGCGTCGCTGCGCAAGGCGGCGCCGGGCATGTATTCTTCGCCCGCCAGATAGGGGCGGAAGGCGGGTTGCTGGTAGATCTCGCGCAGCATGCGCAGGCCGGCCACCAGCACCTTGATGTCGTGCGGCTCGGTCAGGTAGTTGGACACGATGTGGGGCGGCGCCAGCGGGTCGGCCGAGCGGATCTCCACCGTGCCGCGCGAATCCGGGCGGCACTGGGTCGCGGAAGCCGAGAACCCGGAGAACGCATGCAGCGGGTCGCCGGGCTTGTCGACCGACAGCGGCATGACATTGAACAGCACATCGGCGCGGCCGCCGCGCGCGTGCTCGGTGCAGACCATGCCGCCCACCTGGCCGGCGCCCACGGTCAGCGGGCCATCCTGCCCGAACAGCCAGCGCGCGCCCATGCGGGCCAGCTTGAAGGGGTTGCGCACGTCGTCATTCAGCGAGAGCCGGTCCTTGACCCTGACGATGACGCGCGCCTGGTAATGGTCTTGCAGATTGCGCCCGACCTCCGGCGCATCCACGTGCACCGCGATGCGGTGCTTGTGCAGCAGGGCCGCCGGCCCGATGCCGGATAACTGCAGCAATTGCGGCGATTGCAGCGCGCCGGCCGCCAGGATCACTTCGCCGGCCGCCTGCGCGCGCATCTGCTGGCCGTCGCGCAGCCAGGCCACGCCATGGCAGACGCCGCGCTCGATCAGCAGGCGCGTCACGTGGGCGCCGGTCAGCACGGTCAGGTTCGGCCGCGCGCGCACCGGGTGCAGGAAGGCGGTCGCGGCGCTGTCGCGCCAGCGGCCGCGCAGGGTCAGCTGGTAGCAGCCCAGGCCGCTGTCGACCGCGCCGTTGAAGTCCGGGCTGGCCGGCAGCCCGGCCTGCGCGCCGGCCTCCAGCCAGGTGGCGCACAAGGCGTGGTCGTTGCGCAGGTCCGAGACGTGCAGTTCGCCGCTGCCGCCGTGGTATTCGTTCTCGCCGCCCGCATAGCATTCCGACTTCTTGAAGTACGGCAGCGCCTCGCGATAGCTCCAGCCGGTGGCGCCCAGCCGCGCCCAGTCGTCGAAATCGGCATGCTGGCCGCGGATGTAGATCAGCCCGTTGATCGAACTCGACCCGCCCAGCACTCGGCCGCGCGGCCAGACGATGGCGCGGTTGCCGGTTTCCGGCTGCGGCTCGACGGCGAACTGCCATGAGTAGCGGGTGTCGTAGATCGACCGGAAATAGCCCACCGGCAACTTCAGCCAGAAGTTGCGGTCCGCGCCGCCCGCTTCCAGCAGCAGCACCCGGCAGGCCGGGTCGGCGCTCAGGCGGTTGGCCAGCACGCAGCCGGCCGACCCGGCGCCGATGATGATGTAGTCGTAGGCGGGGCTCATGGCGGGCGAGGGCGCATCAGGCCTTGACGATATCCAGGTAGGGCTTGGGATCGAAGTAGGTGGCGGCCGGCACCGGGTTGGCGATATTGGCGGTCTGCACGAAGAAGTCGGTCACCTGCTGCAGCCACTTGGTCACGGTGCCGTCGGCATACTTGGCGCGCCATTCGGCCGACGTGAAATACTTCGACGCCTTGAACTGGTCTTTCATGTCGGCCAGCGGCACCTGCGGATAGTGTTTTTGCTGCAGGACCGCCACGGCCTCGTCGGTGTGCGCCAGCAGGTGATCATTGGCCTGCACCCAGCCCTTGATCAGCGCCTGGATCACTTGCGGGTTCTGTTCGTAGTAGTCGTTGCGCGCGGCCCAGCCGCCGACAATGGCGGCTTCCGGATAGAACGCCGAGGCATCCACCAGCTTGCGCGCGTCCGGCACCTTCTGCTTGATGGTCACGTCGAAAGGCACCCAGAGCGCCACCGCCGGCACCGCGCCGGAGATGAACGAAGTGACCGCCTCGGTCATGCGCTGGTTGACGATCTGCACGTCCTTGCCTTCCTGCAGGCCGGCGCCCTTGAGCACGCGGTCCAGGAACACATGGGCCGTGGTGCCGGCGGTGGTCGAGATCTTCTTGCCCTTGAGATCGGCGGCGCTGCGGATCCCCGCGTCGCCGCGCACCCATAGCTGGGCGGTGGCGTATTCCACGTTGTTCAGCAGGAATACCTTGCCCTGGCCGCGCGCCGGGAAGTTCGACACCACGGCGCCGGTCGAGAGCATGTCCAGGCTGCCGCCGATCATGGCCTGGAACAGCTCCAGGCCGGTGGTGAACTTGATCATCTCCAGGTCCAGGCCCTGCGCGGCGAACGCGCCGGTTTCCAGGCCGGTCCAGATCTGGCCGTCCACCGCGGGCGTGTGCAGGTAGCCCACGCGGACCTTCTGGGCGGCGCGCGCCAGCCAGGGCATGCCGATGCCCGTCATGGCTGCCGCCAGGGCGCCCGTCTTCAATAGCGTTCTGCGCTGCGGATTCATGGTGGCTTTTCCTCTCTAGCGGTGGTCAATCGCCCAGGCGCACGGCCTGGCGGGCTTGCCTGGCGTATTCCTCCATCACCAGGCTGCGGATCCGCGAACGCAGTTCGCCGAACCGCGGGTCTTCATGCAGGTTCTCGGCGCGCGGATAGCCGAACGGCACGTCGATCACCGTGCGGATGCGCGCCGGCCGGGCCGTCACCACGACGATCCGCGACGACAGGTAGATGGCTTCTTCCACCGAGTGGGTGATCAGCATCACGGTCTTGTCTTCGGCCAGCAGCACCTGCAGCAGCAAGTCCTGCATGGCCGAGCGGGTCTGCGCGTCCAGCGCGCCGAACGGCTCGTCCATCAGCAGGAACTGCGGCTTGACCGCGTAGGCGCGCGCCAGCGCCAGCCGCTGGCGCATGCCGCCCGACAGATGCTTGGGATGGTGATTGGCGAAATCGGCCAGCCCCATGAGGCTCATGTAGCGCTGGCAGATCTCGTCGCGCTCGGCGCGCTCGACGCGGTTGGCGCGCAGCGTCAGCCCGAATGCGATGTTCTCCTTGACCGTCAGCCAGGGGAACACGCCGTATTCCTGGAAGATCACGCCGCGGTCCGGGCCCGGTCCGCGCACCGGCTTGCCGTCGAGCAGCACTTCGCCCTCGGTGGGCTGCACGAAGCCGGCCACGATGTTCATCATGGTGGTCTTGCCGCAGCCCGACGGGCCGATCACCGAGACGAACTCGCCCTGGCGGATATCCAGGTCGATGCCGTCGAGCACCCGCATGGGGCCGTCGGCCGTCGGATAGTCGACCGCGACATTGCGGAAGCTGATGCGTACGTCGGAAAGCGGCGCCGTCATGCGATGCGCTCCTGCCAGGCCACCAGGCGGCGCGCCGCCGCGCGCAGCAGCAGGTCCATGGCCAGGGCGATCAGGCCGATGCAGATGATGCCCACATAGATGATGTCGAGCTGGAAGAACGACGACGCATCCTGGATCAGCGCGCCCAGGCCCTGCTGCGCGGCGATCAGTTCCGAGGCCACCAGCGTGGCCCAGGCTACCCCCAGCGCGACGCGCAGGGCGGTCAGCATGTGCGGGATGGTCAGCGGCACGATGACCTTGCGGAAGATCTCGCCGTCGCTGGCGCCCAGGGTGCGCGACACGCGCACGAAGATCGGGCTGATCTGGGCGATGCCTTCGTACATGACGATCACGCCGGCAAAGAACGAGGCATAGAACAGGATGGCGATCTTGGCCGCTTCGCCGATGCCGAAGTACACGATCACCAGCGGAATGAGGGCAATGGGCGGCAGGGCGCGGAAAAAATTGATGACCGGGTCGACGAAACTGCGCACGCTCTTGTACCAGCCCAGCAGGAAGCCCACCGGCACGGCCAGCACGATGCCCAGCAAGACGCCCAGCAGCACGCGCTGCGTCGACATGAGGATGTCGTGCGGCAGCCGGGTCTGCAGCAGCGCGGCGAATTTGGCCAGCACGTCGTGCGGCGCGGGCACCAGCGCGGGGCTGACCAGCCCGCTGGCGCGCACGGCATACCACGCCGCGACGATCAGCAACCAGGGGGCGGCGATCAACGCGGCCCGCCGGACCAGGGAATGGGTGCGCAAAATGTCTCCTCCATCTATGTCGATGGCGCTTGACCTTTGAATGGTCAAATCGTACTGTAGACCATACGTTTAGCAGATAATAAATGGCTATTTGTTTATGGCTATCAACTTCCACGACAGCCCCATTCCACGCTATCTACAGCTGGCCGACCTGATGCGCCAGCGTATCGGCCGCGGGGTCTGGGGCCAGGGCCAGAAGCTGCCGTCACTGGAAGAGCTGGTGGCCGAATTCGGCGTGGCGCGCGTCACGGTGCGCCAGGCGGTGGACGTGCTGACCCGCGAAGGCCTGGTCTCGCCGCAGCAGGGGCGCGGCACCTTCGTCACCGGCCTGCCGCCCAACGACCGCTGGCTGCGCGTGCAGACCACCCTGGCCGAACTGGCCAAGGTCTACCGCGACACCAAGCCCAAGATCGTCACCATCGACGAAGCCATCCACAACCCGCCGCTCACGCCGCAGGACGGCCTCGCCGCCGACCGCTATGTGTTCATGCGGCGCATCCACGAGCGGGAAGGCCAGCCGTATTGCGTCATCAACATCTATCTGGCCGAGCATGTCTTCCGGCTCGACCCGTCGCGTTTCCGCAACGAGACCGTCATCCCGCTGCTGGTTTCCCTGCCGCAGGTGCAGATCGCCCAGGCGCGCCAGGCGCTGACCATCGGCACGGCCGACACCGAAGTGGCCCAGCAGCTGCAGGTGGCGGTGAATACTCCCATCGCCGAAGTGCGCCGCGTGTTCGTCGACGCCCAGGGGTGCGTGATCTATCTCAGCGAAGTCTCCTATCGCGGCGACTTCATCCATGTCGAAATGAACCTGATCCCCTGAGGCCCCCCATGGACGATGCGCACCGCCTGAACGTCGCCGACCTGCAGGTCCATGTGCTGCGCTATCCGGTCGAACACCCGGTGCGCACTTCGTTCGGCGTCATGCACGACCGTCCGGCCGTGTTCGTGCGCGTCGAGGACCGCGACGGCGCGCATGGCTGGGGCGAGGTCTGGTGCAATTTCCCGGCCTGCGGCGCCGAGCATCGCTCCCGCCTGGTCGACACCGTGCTGCGGCCCCTGCTGGTGGGCCGCGCCTACGCCGCGCCGGCCGAGGCCTACGCCCACCTGAGCGCGGCCACGGCAGTGCTGGCGATCCAGGCGGGCGAGCCCGGCCCCATGGCGCAGGCCATCGCCGGCGTGGACGTGGCGCTGTGGGACTTGTGCGCGCGCCGCGCCGGCCGGCCGTTGTGGGCATTCCTGGGCGGGACGGACGACCGGGTGGCGGTCTACGCCAGCGGTATCAACCCGGACGACCCCGAGCAGGTCGTGTCGCGCAAGCGCCAGGAAGGCTATCGCGCCTTCAAGCTCAAGCTGGGTTTTGGCCAGGAGCGCGACCTCGGCAACCTGCGCCGCGTGCGCGCGCTGCTGGGGCCCGGCGTGCCGCTCATGGCGGATGCCAACCAGGGCTGGGACGCGCCGGTCGCCGCCACCATGGCGCAGGCCATGGCGGAGCTCGATATCGCCTGGCTGGAAGAGCCGCTGCGCGCCGACCGGCCCCTGGCGGAATGGCAGGCGCTGGCGCACCAGTCGCCGGTGCCGCTGGCGGCCGGCGAGAACTGCCTGGGCGCGGACGCCTTCCGGACCGCCATCGACGGCGCTTTCCTGCGCGTGGTGCAGCCCGACCTGGCCAAATGGGGCGGCATCTCCGGCGTGCTGCCGGTGGCGCGCGCCATCCGGGCGGCGGGGCTGCGCTACTGCCCGCATTACCTGGGCGCGGGCGTCGGGTTGATGGCCTCCGCCCACGTGCTGGCCGCCGTCGACGATGCCGGCAACCATGGGCTGCTCGAGATCGACGCCAACGACAATCCGCTGCGCACCCTGCTCAGCGGGCCGCTGGCGCAATTGCGGGACGGCGTCGCGCGGCTGGGGCAGGCGCCCGGCATCGGCATCGAGCCCGACCTGCCGGCATTGCGGGCAAGCTGCGCCTGACCATCGTGTCCGGCCAGTGACAATCCGAATCGACTTGCTACCGTGCCGCGCCGGGCGCGGGCCGCGCTACATACTTTGTCGCATCCGGCCGTGCGCCGCCGCAACGGCGGCCGCCGGAACTCTTTAGGATGATCGCGGAGTCTTCAACCCAGGGAGCACGCAATGAGATTCGGTCATCGGCAGGTCATCGGCGCAGCGGCAGTGATCGTGGCGCAGTGGGCAGCGGGCGGGGCGCACGCGCAATTGCTCGATGCGGTCAAGGGCCAGATGGGCGGCGGCCAGCAGGGGTCCTCGGCCGGCGGCGTGGCGCAGGGCCTGGGCGGCAACCTGCCGCTATCGTCGCTGAGCGCGGGCAGCGCCGGCAATGCCGCCGGCGTGCTCGAGTTCTGCATCAAGAACAATTACCTGGACGGCGGCGACGCGCAGTCGGTGAAGGACCAGCTCGTGGGCAAGCTCGGCGGCCAGTCGCAAGCCGCGTCCGACCCGGGCTATAGCGCCGGCGCGGGCGGCGTGCTCAAGGGCGGCGGCGGCAAATCGGTGGATTTGAGCGGCGGCGGGCTGAAGGAAGAGATCACCCGCAAGGCCTGCGACCAGGTGCTGGAGCAGGGCAAGTCGTTCCTGTAGCGCCGCCGCCGGCCCTTCAACTGTTGTCGCGGATGTCCTGCGTGGCGCCGTTGTGCTTGACCGACTCGATGCCGCCATCGCGCGCGGCTTCGGTGCCGTACATCTGGCTGTTGCCGATGACCTGGTTGTTGGCGGCGCGCAGCGTGAAATAGAACTTGCCGTTCGAGGCGGTGGCCGAGTTGTAGCGCGAAGCGTCGCCGCTGTTCTTCTGGACCGAGGCGATGCCGTTTTCGGCCGATGCCTTGGCGGCATACATCTCGCTTGTCAGGATGGTTTCCCCATTGCCCGCCTTGAGGGCGAAGTGGAATTGTCCGTTGCTTGCTTTTTTCAGTTCAAACCAACCTGCCATGATGGGACTCCTTGGTATGAAACGATTGCGCTGACGAGGAGCCCGACGGACGAGGCGCCCCGCCGGGTTCCCCGATCATAGGTAATGCGGCGGGTTTTGCCTAGGTTCGCCGGGGCCGGGCGCCCCGGCTTTGCATTCTTTGGCAGCCGGCGCGGCGCTTCCTGGAGGCAACCGGCCCTAGGCGGCCTGGCGCAGCAGGCGGCGCTGGCGCTCCAGCGACACCGACACCAGCCACAGCGCGAAGCCGCCCAGCGCCAGCAGGGCGCCCACCCAGCCGGGCGCGCGCCAGCCATGGCCGTGCGCGAGCGCCAGGCCGCCCAGCCAAGGGCCCAGCGCATTGGCGGTATTGAAAGCCGAATGGTTCAGCGCGGCGGCCAGTCCCTGGGCGTCGGCCGCCACGTCCATCAGCCGCGTCTGCAGCACGGTGCCCAGCGCGCCGCCCAGCCCCACCAGGAACACCGCGGCGGAGATCGCCCACAGATTGCCGATGGTGAAGGTGAACAGCGCCAGCGCGGCCGCGCTGAACAACAGCAGGCCGCCGGCGGTGGGCATGAGGGCGCGGTCGGCGAACCACGGCACCACGATGTTGCCCACCGTCATGCCGATGCCGAACACGGCCAGCACCAGCGGCACCGCCGCGGGCGCCACACCGGTCACTTCCAGCAGAATGTCGGCCAGATAGGTATAGACGGCGAACAGGCCGCCGAAGCCGATCGCGCCGATGGCCAGCGTCAGCCAGACCTGCCCGCGCTTGAGGGCGCCCAGTTCGCGCAGGGGACTGGCGTGCGGATCGGCCGGCGTGGCGGGCGCGAACAGCGCCACCAGGGCCACCGTCAGCAGCCCGGCGGCCGCCACCAGGGCGAAGCCCCAGCGCCAGCCCACCGCGTGGCCCAGCCAGTTGGCCAGCGGCACGCCCACGATGGTGGCGACGGTCAGGCCCAGGAACATGCGGCCCACCGCCTGGGTGCGGCGCTGCTCCGGCACCAGCGACACCGCCACCAGCGCGGCGATGCCGAAATAGGCGCCATGCGGCAGGCCGCTCAGGAAGCGCAGCGCCATCATCCATTCGTAGCTGGGCGCGAACGCGCACAGGCCGTTGAACAACGAGAACATCGTCATCAGCAGGATCAGCAGGGCGCGCCGCGGCAGGCGGGCCGCCAGCACCGTGATGACCGGCGCGCCCACCACCACGCCCAGCGCGTAGGCGCTGATGACATGGCCGGCGGTGGGCGCATCGATGTGCAGGCTCTGCGCGAAGTAGGGCAGCAGGCTCATCGTGGCGAATTCGGTGGTGCCGATGGCGAAGGCGCCGATCGCCAGCGCGAACAGCACCAGGCCGGGCGAACGGTGCCCGGTTGGGGAAGCAGTCATGGGGTGATTGTCAAGCGGGATTGGAACGGCCTGCGGGCGGCGGGCCCGCAGGTGCAGGGGTGATTGTAGCCGTCGTGCATGACAGGCAGCTGTCAGCGTCGCGCCGCCGGCCGGGCGGACCGGCCTAGTCGCGGCGCGGCGCGATGACGCGCAGCCGGTGGCCGTCGGGATCGAGGCCGACGAACGTATGGCCGATGTCCAGGTCGGTGGGCGGTTGCGCGATGGGAATGCCGCGCTCGGTCCAGTCGGCGTGCAGCGCGCGCACCGTATCGCGGTCGGCCACGGGAATGGCCAGCTCGCCGGCGCGGCCGGCCGACAGCACCCGCGGCGCGACCGTCTGGCGCGCCCACAGGCCCAGCATCAGGCCGGAGTCCAGCTTGAATTTGGCGAAGTTCGGCGTGGCGTGCACCGGCTGCTTGTGCAGCAACTCGGTGTAGAAACGGGCGCTGCGGTCCGGGCTGTCGACGTACAGGATAAGCAGATTGGGATCGGTCATGGAATCCTCCGCAAAGGCAATGACGTCGGCTGGACGCGGCGCGTGTCGTCGCGCCGGCCAGACGGCATCGTAAAGATGCATGCTGTCAGAAACTGTCAGTGGGTACCGCGAGGCGCAGCTAAGGCGGCGCCATGGCCTGCGCCGCCCGCCAGGCCTGCAGCAGCACCTGGCGCCTGCGCGGGTAGCGCTCGCCGGATGCCGCCAGGCTGACGATGCGGTCGGCCCGGAAATGCCGGAAGGCCTGGCGCAATTCGCACCAGGCGACGACCAGCCATACATGGTCGAAGCAGGCCAGCGCGAACGGCCAGATGGTGCGGGCCGACTCGGTGTCCTGCAGGTCCCGGTAGACGATGTCGAGTTTCTGCTCGGCGCGGATCGTCTGCCGCAACGTGGGCAGCACGGCTGCGTCGATCGGCACCGTGGCGCCGGAGCCGGCCAGGATGATGTCGGCGTCCAGCGCGGCGCGCAGTTCCTCGGGCAACACCGCGGCGATCTTGGCCAGCGCGCTGCAGGCCGCCGCGCTCAGGCGCGCGTCGCCGCGCCGGTCGGCTACCCAGCGCGAGCCCAGCACCAGCGCTTCGATTTCGTCTTCCGAGAACATCAGCGACGGCAGCACGAAACCGGGCCGCAGCAAGTAGCCGCGGCCCGGTTCGGCTTCGATCTGCGCGCCCTGCTCCTGCAGGGCGCCGATGTCGCGATACAGCGTGCGCAGGCTGACGCCCAGCTCGGCCGCCAGCGCCGCGCCGGTGACCGGGTAGCGGTGGCGGCGCAGCAACTGGATCAGCGCGAACAGGCGGCGGGCGCGGGACATGGGCGGGCCTCAGCCTTGCGCCAACGCCGTCGCGTCGTCCGCGTCGGCAACCGCGAGCGCGCGGCGGCGCGGCGCGTGGTCGGGCAGGTCGAGGCCGTGCGTCAGTTCCAGCGCCTGCCGTTCCAGCAGGCGGCGGTACAGCCCGCCCTCGCGCCGCACCAGCACGTCATGGCTGCCTTCTTCCGCGATGCGGCCGCGGTCCAGCACCAGCAGCCGGTCCATGGCGCGCACGGTGGACAGGCGGTGCGCCACCACCAGGGTGGTGCGCCCGGCCATCAGGCGTTCCATGGCCTGCTGGATCAGCGCCTCGCTCTCGCTGTCCAGGCTGGAGGTGGCCTCGTCCAGGATCAGCACCGGCGCGTCGGCCAGGAAGGCGCGGGCAATCGCCACGCGCTGGCGCTCGCCGCCCGAGAGCTTGACGCCGCGCTCGCCCACCAGCGTCTCATAGCCCTTGGGCAGGGCCATGATGAAGTCGTGGGCGCTGGCCAGCCGCGCCGCCTGCTCGATCTCGGCGCGGCTGGCGCCCGGCCGCGCGTAGGCGATGTTCTCGGCCAGCGTGCGGTGAAACAGCACCGGCTCCTGCTGGACGATGGCGATCTGGCCGCGCAACGAGGCCTGCCGGACGGCGGCGATGTCCTGCCCATCGATGGTGATGCGCCCCGCGTTGATGTCGTACAGGCGCTGGATCAGCTTGATGAACGTGGTCTTGCCCGAGCCCGAGTGGCCGACCAGCCCGACCCGCTCGCCCGGCGCGATGCGCACCGAGAAATCGTCATAGAGCGGCGTGGCGTGCGCGCCGTAGCGGAACGTCACGTGCTCGAAGCGGATCTCGCCGCGTTCGATGGCAATGGGGCCGGCGCCGGGCCGGTCGGCCACGCCGAGCGGCTGGGCGTGCAGCGACACCAGTTCTTCCATGTCGTTGACCGAGCGTTGCAGGTTGCGGATATGCATGCCGATGTCGCGCAGGTAGCCCTGCAGGATGAAGAACATGGTCAGCGCGAAGGTGATGTCGCCCACGCTGGCCTGGCCGTCGGCCCACAGCATCAGCGCCGAGCCCAGGATGGCCGCCAGCATGGCGGCCAGCATGATGCCCTGCACCCCGCCGTTGACCGAACCGCGGACCCAGCCGCGCCGGGTGCGATGGCGCCATTTGCCCAGCACGCGCGCCAGCCGGGCCTCCTCGCGCTGTTCCGCGCCGAACGCCTTGACCACCGGGTTGCAGGTGATGGCGTCGGCCAGCACGCCGCCCAGGCGCGTGTCCCAGGCGTTGCCCAGCCGCGCCGCCGGCGCCACGAAGCTCAGCGACAGCGCCGTGGTCACCCCGATATACAGCAGCGAGCTCAGGCCCACCACCAGGCCCATGACCGGCCAGTACAGCCCCAGCACCAGGGTCGCGCCGACCAGCATGGCCAGCGACGGCAGCAATGCCACCAGCAGCGTGTCGTTGAGCAGGTCCAGCGCCCACATGCCGCGCGTGATCTTGCGCACCGTCGAGCCGGCGAAGCTGTTGGCGTGCCAGTCGGTCGACAGGTGCTGCACCCGGTGGAATGCGCGCGCGGCCACGGCGCTCATCATCTTGAGTGTGAGCGAGATGATGTTGAAGTACACCAGCTGCAGCAGCAGGGTGCTGATCACGCCCAGCGCGGCGAGGGTCCAGAATGCCGCGGCGGCCGCGTCCCAGGCGGCGGTGCCGGCGGCCACGGCATCGATCAGCCGGCCGGCGTACAGCGGCGTCAGCACGTCGGCGACCGCCGACAGCAGCACCAGCGCCACGATCAGCAGCACGCGCCAGGGCTGTTCGCGCCAGTGACGGAACGTAAAACCCAGGACATCCTTGAAGGCTTGTCCGCGAAAGTCGATTTTTCTTAGAGCCATTTGTCACGGCCCGGCGCGGCGAGCGCGCCGGGACTTCAATCGGAAGCAGAGGAACAGACCATCCGGCTTGCCGGCGATGGCCGGCAGGCAAGGCGAAGACGATCTGGAAAACGGGCGAGGGCCAGCCGTAAGCGCAAGCCTACGAGCTAGGAAACATGCGGGCGGCCCAGCGCCAGCGACGACTTAATGGTGTCGTGCGGCCACGCTGGGGATAGCGGTGCGAAATACGGACATCGAACGCCTCCCTGGTGGTGAATGAAGAGATGGAAGAAGAGAAGAGGGTAGGGAAATACCCGAGGCGCAATCTTATCAGGGCGGTCTTGACATTGGCAATATCTGTTGTATGGAAACACGTCCAGCCCGTGTGTCGCCGCGACGTAATATTTACCGCCGCGCATACGGGCCAGAGCCCCGCGCCGCGCCGGCCGTCCCCGGGTACGCTACTTGCGCGGGCGTGGCTTTGTCGTCTTGTCCCAGGAGCCTGCCATGCCCGACATCAACGACGTGCAAGCCGCCATGCGCTTGTGGCACGAAGCCCATACCGCGGTAATGGACTTCTACGAAGCGAACAACATCCTCGAGCCCGGCAAGTTTGAAGAGTGGCTGGCGCTGCGCGCGGTGGAGGACAAAGTCCGGCAGCAGGCCGACGCGCTGATCGAACAGGCGCGCAGCCAGCCCGCCTAGCCGGCGCGCATGGGGGAACCGGCCATGTACACCCATATACAGATCGGCGCGCGCGACTGGCCGCGCCTGGTGGCCTTCTATGACGCCGTGCTGGCGCCGCTGGGGCTGCTGCGGGTCAATTCGATCGACAGCGCCGGCCCGGCCGGCGTGATCTGGCGCCCGCCCACGCTGCGCTGGCCGTCGTTCGTGGTGGCGCCGCCCTTCAATGGCCTGCCGGCCACCTGGGGCAACGGCGCGCAGGTCAGCTTCCGGGCGCTGTCCTGCGACATCGTCGACCGCTGCTGGACGCTGGCCATCGAAGCGGGCGGCCGCAACGAAGGCCTGCCCGGCCTGCGCGCCTGGTACGCCCCGGATTTCTATGCGGCCTACTGCCGCGATCCGGAAGGCAACAAGATCGCCTTCGTCTGCGCCGCCGACCAGGAACCGGACGCGCCGCCGCGCTAGGGCCGCACCGCGCTAGCGCGCTTCGAGCCCGAGGCGGTCGATCGTGCCCGACCAGCGGTCGTATTCGCTATCGATGAAATCCTGGCACTGGGCCGGCGTCTTGTCCATGACTTCGGCTCCCTGGAAGCGCAGGCTGTCGCGCACGGACGAATCTTGCAGCGCGGCCCGCAAGGCCGTGTCGAGCTTGTCCAGGACCGCGGCCGGCGTGCCCTTGGGCGCCAACAGCACCTGCCACGTGCCGGCGTCGTAGCCCTTCAAGGCCGGGACACTTTCCGACAGCGTGGGGACATCGGGCAGGGCCGCCGAGCGCCGGGCCGAGGTGACCGCCAGGGCGCGGACCTGGCCGCTCTCGATGAACGGCAACGCGCTATTGAACGAGCCGGAATACATGAAGCTGGTGTTTCCGGCCGCCAGGTCGGTCAGTGCCGGGCCGTTGCCCTTGTACGGCACGTGCTGAAAGTCCAGGTCAAGCTTGGCGGCGATGTCCATGGCGACCAGGTGGTCGATCGAGCCATTACCCGACGAGCCCATGAAATACTTGCCCGGCTGGGCCTTTACTTGTTGGTAGAAGTCCCGTGCATCGGCCGCCGGCAGGTTCTTGGCGGCGAGCAGGATCAGCGGCACCGCCACCGAGCAGCCCGCCGCCACGAAGGCCGTCTTGGGATTCAAGTCCTGGCGGTTGAACAGCGCGGGAGCCGTGGTGATGGACGAGGTGCCATACATCAGGGTGTAGCCGTCCGGTTGCGCGCGCAAGAATTCCTGGGCGCCAATATTGCCGCCGGCGCCCGGGCGGTTCTCGATGACGATGGGAACGCGCAGTTCTTCGGCGACTTTCTTGAACAGTACGCGGCCAATGGCATCGGTAGGGCCGCCGGGCGCGAAGCCGATGATGAGCGTGATGGCTTTTTCGGGGTAGGCGGCGGCCGCCTGCGTCCATGGGGCGCAGGCGGCCAGCACGGCCAGGCTGGCCGCGCAGATCAGGTTTTGGGACATGGTGAGGTCTCCTCCTTGGGGGCGTTTTTCTAGTTGCTCCGCCAGGCCGGCGGATGGGCGCCGTTGGGCGCGGGAGGCAGGTCCCAGCGCGGCGGGGTGAGCGATAACTGCGCTACCGGCGGCAGTTGCTCCAGCGGGCCATACGCCGATTGGCGGACTTCCAGCGTGGGCGCCAGCGCTTCGGCGAAATGGCGCCGCGGCCGGCGCGGATCGTCGTCGAAAGCGGGCTCGCCGCCCAGTTCCTGCACCCACATCGAGGTGCGCGCCAGCGACACTTTGACGTGATAGCTGCCGCCCTCGCGGGCGCGCCGGATCAGCGCCAGCATGGCGCCGGCGGCGCCCAGGTATCCCGTCAGGTAGTCGTTGAGCAGGTAGGGGGGCACCACGCGCGGCCGGCCGGCGCCGCCTTCGCGCACCGCCACGCCGCTGACCGTCTGGCCCAGCTGTTCGAACCCGCCCCGCGTGGCCCAGGGACCTTCATCGCCATAGGCGGTCACCGACACGTACACCACGCCCGGCCGGATGGCCGCCGCCTCGCCGGGACCGAAGCCCCGGCGCGCCATGCTGCCGGGCCGCCATGACTGGACCACCACGTCGGCGCCGGCGATGAGTTCGCGGGCCCGCTGGCAATCGACGGCGCGGTCCAGGTCGAGGAACGCCGACCGCTTGCCGATATTGGTATCGATGGTCTGGCGGAACGGATCCTGCATGAACGGCGATGTCACGCGCAGGACGTCCGCCCCATGTTCGGCCAGGGTGCGGGCCACGACGGGGCCGGCGATGACATGGCCCAGATCCAGCACGCGCAGGTGTTCCAGCGGACGGCTGGCGGCGCGGGCCGGCTCGGGCGCGCTGTCGTCGATTTTCTGGATCTCGATGACGGGCCGGCTCGCCAGCAGGCGCCCCTGCGGGTGCGCCAGCCATTCCTCCCGACTGCGCGCATAGGCGCCCGGCAGCTTGTGCGCGGCGAAAGCTTCTTCCAGGTCGTGGCTATTCCAGCGGCCGATGGCGGCGCCCAGCGAGGCGGCGTTGTTGGGGCATTGCAGCAAGTCGAGCACGCCGTCGCGCAGGTGGGGATACGAGCCGATGGGAAAGAACCAGCGCTGGTCCGCGGTCTGGTAGAAATCCGCCTTCAGCTCGGTCAGCAGCGACAGGGCCGGCAGCACGTAGCCGCTCTGCTTCTGGAAATGGCCCGGGTTCAGCGAGCAGGCCGCCTGCATCCAGTCGATGGCGACGGTCTGCCGCTGGCCGGTGGCCAGGTGCCACCAGCGTTCGATGGCCAGCGCATACGCGCCGATGGCGGCGCCGGCCGAAAGGGTGAGCAGGTGCGGCGAATCGAATACCGGCGGCTCGCCATGAAAACGCAGGCGGGGGGCGATGGGTTCGTCCCATGCGGCGGGCGTGCCGAGCAGGGCGGCAACGGCCTGGTGCGCCTGGCCGGCCAGTGAAATAGAGGAGTCCATGACGATCCCGTGAGAGTGTGGGGCAAAGTCTAGTCTTGGGTAATATCCTCGTCCAACATATAATTTGGCGCTCTGTAAGATAAAAAACATCTCATGATGAACAGCCGCCTGCTTCGGCAATTCATCGCCGTGGCGGAGGAGCTGCACTACGGCCGCGCCGCCGCGCGCGTGGGCATCGCGCAGTCGCCGCTCAGCCAGGCGATCCAGAAACTGGAGGCGCAAGTCGGCGTGCCGCTGTTCCTGCGCAACAAGCGCACCGTGTCGCTGACGCCGGCCGGCAAGGTCTTTCTCGAAGAGGCCTACCACTGGTTGAACTACGAGCGCGTAGCCATCGCGCGCACACAGGCCGCGCGCGACGGCCGTACCGGCCAGCTGGCGCTCGGCTTCATCGGCAGCGCCGGCTATGGTTTCATGCCTGAACTGATCGGCCACTTCCGCCAGCAATTTCCGCAGGTCCGGCTGCGCGTGGTCGAAATGACGACCAAGGACCAGCTCGAGCAACTCGCCGGGCGCGGCTTGGATCTCGGCCTGCTCCGTACGCCGCTGCCGCGCGAGGCCGCACAAATCGCCACCTGCCTGTACAAGCACGATCGCCTGATGGTGGCGCTGCCCAAATCGCACCCGCTGGCGGGCCAGCGCAGCATCGCGCTCCGGCAACTGGCCGGCGAATCGTTCGTGGCCTTCTCGCGCGAGAAGGTGCCCGCGGCGCATGCCCAGTTGATTTCGGCCTGTTCGGCCGCCGGGTTCCATCCCGATATCGCGCAGGAGTGTTCGCAGGTGGCGGGCGTCATCTGCCTGGTGGCGGCAGGCCTGTCAGTGGCGCTGATCCCCAGCAACCTGGCTTCGCTCCTCCATCCCAAAGTCCAATACGTGCCATTGGCCGACCGCAGCCGTTTCCTCAGCCAGGAAATCTCGGTGGCATGGCGCAAAGACGACGACAATCCGGCCCTGGCGTCCTTCCTGGGCGTGGCGCGCGCACTGGCCGGATGAATGCAGGAGACACATCATGAAATTCAGGCTACGGCAGATGGAGGTCTTTCGCGCCGTCATGCTGACCGGCTCGATCAAGGGCGCCGCCAAGCTGCTGTTCACCTCGCAGCCGGCCATCAGCCGCATCGTCTCGCACACCGAGCAAACGCTCGGGCTGGCGCTGTTCAACCGCGTCAAGGGCAAGCTGGTGCCCACTCCCGAGGCCGAGGCGCTGTTCCGCGAAGTCGACGAGTGCTACCAGTATGCGCTGCGGGTGGACGACTTCGCCCGCAGCCTGGCGCGCGGGCCGTCCGGGACCCTCAACATCGCCTCCAGCCCGTGCCTGAGCCATGGGCTGGTCGCGCGTGCCATCAACCGTTTCGTCCAGCGCTATCCTGGCATTCGCGTCAACTACCGCACCACGCTGCTCAACGACATGGCCCAGGAGGTGCTGAGCAACAAGGTCGACCTGGCCGTATCGGTGCTGCCGCTGGACCATCCCAACCTGGACGTGCAACCGTTCACCGAAGGCCGCATGGTGTGCGTGGTGCCGCGCGGCCATGAGCTGGCCGCGCAGTCCAGCGTGGCCATCGAGGACCTGGCCCGCTATCCGCTCATCGCCCACCACCCCGGCATTCCGTTCGGCCAGCTCGTCTCGGCGGCGTTCCGCAAGGCCGGGGTCGAGATGACCACGCATATCCATATCCACCAGACCGACGTGGCCTGTTCGCTGGTGCGCGCCGGCGCCGGCGTGGCCATGGTCGACCAGTACACCGCCGAGGGCACGGCCTGGGACGACCTGCGGATCGTGCCGCTGGCGCACGAGATCCCGCTGACCCCCAGCATCGTCCGGTCGGTGTTCGACACGCGCAAGAGCCACGCCGACAAGTTCGTCGACCTGCTGGTCGAGCAGCAGGCCGACGCTTAACACCAGGCTATACCCCATCGCCGAAACAGTACTCGCAGAGCGGCGCGCCGCCATCTTAGGATGCAGGGCGGCGCTGACAGGCGTCGGCCGGACCGCCGCCATGGGCGCCGGAAACCCACTGCGGAGAATGCTTCACCATGAAAATCGGATTGATCGGGGTCGGCAACATCGGCCGGCATTTCGGCAACAGGCTGCTGGCCGCCGGCCATGAACTGATCGTGCACGACCGCTCTGCCGAGGCGCAGCAGCGGCTGGTGCGGCAGGGCGCGCTGGGCGCCGACAGCGCCCGCGACCTGGCCTCGCGCGCGGAGATCGTGCTGTTGTGCCTGCCAGTGCCGCGCGCGGTGGTGGAGGTGGCCGCCGAGGTGGCCGAGGGCAGCCGGGTGCGCCTGGTGATCGACCTGTCCACCACCGGCCCGTCGGCCACCCGCGAAGTCGAGGCCCTGTTGAGCGCGCGCCGCATCGCCTTGCTGGGCGCGCCGGTCAGCGGCGGCACTGTGGCGGCCGAGCGCGGCACGCTGGCCGTGATGCCGTCCGGCCCGGAGTCCGCCTATCGGGAAGTGGAAGCCTTGCTGCACGTGCTGGGCAAGAACGTCTTCTACCTGGGCGCGGACCCGACCCTGGGCCAGACCATGAAGATCATCAACAACACACTGTACGCGGCCAGCCTGGTGGCCGCCAGCGAGGCGCTGGTCTATGGCGTCAAGGCGGGCCTCGATCCGCAGACGATGCTGGATGTGCTGAACGTTTCCAGCGGGCGTTCGTTCGCCACGCAGGAGCGCATTCCGCAGTGCGTGCTGGACCGCGGCTTCCCGCTGCGCTTCACCACCGAGCTGCTGCACAAGGACGTGAAGCTGTGCATCGACGAGGCGGAGAAGCTGGGGGTGCCGATGCAGGTCGGGCCGGCCGCGCGCCAGTTCCTGGCGTTCGCCATCACCCAGGGCGATGGCGCCAAGGACAACGCCTGCGTCATCCAGCACATCGAGAAATGGGCCGGCGTGCAGGTCGGCCGGGCGCCCCAGGCCTGACCGCGTCCGGCCTGCGGGCGCCGTCCGGCGCCCGCGCTCATCACCTTCCTTTTTCCCTCAAGGAGCCATCCATGGCCAAGATCCAGATCCGCAAGAAGCTGCTCAACGTCGAGAGCATTTATCACGAGGGCGGTCCGCCGCGCGCCGAGCCGGTGCGCCAGGGGACGATCGCCGTGGTGTTCCAGAACCCCTACGCCGGCCGCTATGTGGAGGATTTGTCCGGGCTGGTGCGGGATGCCCGCGAGCTGGCCAACGAGCTGGTGCCCGAACTGCTGCAGGCCATGGGCGGCGCGGAGCGCATCCAGGCATACGGCAAGGGCGCCATCGTCGGCTTGAACGGCGAACTGGAGCACGGCGCCATCTGGCACGAAGCCGGCGGCTGGGCGATGCGCGCCATGCTGCCGACCGCCAAGTCGATCGTGCCCGCGGCCAAGGTGGTGGCCAGCGCCGGCACGCGCCTGCAGATCCCGCTGCATCACATCGAGGCCTGCTACGTGCGCAGCCACTTCAGCACTGTGGACGTGGGCATCATCGACGGCCCGCGCCCGGACGAGTTGCTCTACGCGCTGGTCGTGTCCGACGGCAGCCGCGTGCACGAGCGGCTGGGCGGCCTGCGCGCCGACCAGATCTCGGTGGGCGACGGCCAGCGCTGACCGTTCCGCCATTCCTACAACGATACAAGGAGGAGACTCGCCATGCGCAAATCCATATTGATCAAGACCATGCTGGCCGCCGCCGCCCTGGCGGGCGGCGCCGCGCAGGCCGGCGCCTGGCCGGAGCGGCCGGTGACGCTGGTGGTGCCGCTGTCGGCCGGCGGCAGCACCGACGTGACCGCGCGCCTGCTGGCCGAGAAGCTGCAGGCGCAGCTCGGCCAGCCGGTGGTGGTGGAGAACCGCACCGGCGCCGGCGGCAACATCGGCGCCGCCTACGTCGCCCAGGCCAAGCCGGACGGCTACACCCTGCTGATGTCCACCAGCACGCTGACCACCAATGTCACGCTCTACAAGCACATGCCGTTGAACGTCGAGCAGGACCTCATACCGGTGGCCCAGGTGGCGCTGATTCCCAACGTGCTGATGGTGAACAAGGACTTCCCCGCGCAGACGCTGGCGCAGTTCGTCGACTACGTGCGCGACAAGAAAGGGCCGCTGTACTACGGCTCGGCCGGCAACGGCACCTCGCAGCACCTGTCCGGCGCCCTGTTCAATAACATGGTGCAAGGCGAGATGGTGCATGTGCCGTACCGGGGCGGCGCGCCAGCCAATGCCGACCTGATGGCCGGGCAGGTGCAGGCGGTGTTCTCGCCGCTGGTCGAGGTGCTGCCCTATATCGAGGGCGGCAAGCTGCGCGCGCTGGGCGTGACCACGCCGCAGCGCTCGGCGCGCCTGCCCGATGTGCCGGCCGTGGGCGAGGCCTTGCCCGGCTTCGAGATCGTGCTGTGGAACGGCGTGTTCGCGCCGGCCGGCACGCCGGCCGAGGTGGTCGACCGCCTCAATACGGCGATCGGCAAGGTGCTGCAGGACCCGGCCGTGCGGCAGACCTTTGCCGACCAGGGATCCACGCCGGTCGGCGGTTCGCCGGCCGAGTTCAAGCAGATCGTCGGCAGCGAGATCGTGAAATGGGGCAAACTGGTAAAGCTTTCCGGCGCCCATATCGATTGACACACCCCGGGCCGCGGCCCGCTCGGCGCGCGCCCCGGCATTTTCCCTGTGCAGATTTCCGATGAAACCGCTACTGCTAGTCCTGGTATTCCTGTCCGAAGAACATCGCGCCCTGGTGTCCGAGCGATTCGAGATGATCTACGCGCCCAACGAGGGGCTGGGGGCCGACCGATCCAACGGGGCCGCCCAGATCGCGGCGCGCGGCCGCGACATCCGGGTGGTGCTGACCAACGGCACCAACGGCCTGCTGGCCGAAGAGATCGACGCGCTGCCCAGTTTGGAGCTGATCTGCACCGTGGGCGTGGGCTACGAGAACGTCGCGGTGGCGCATGCCCGCGCGCGCGGCATCGCCGTGGCCAATGCCGCCGGCACCAATGACGAATGCGTGGCCGACCACGCCATGATGATCCTGCTGGCCGCCGTGCGGCGGCTGCCGTTCCTCAATAGCGGGGTGCGCCATGGCCTGTGGCGCGACGATATTCCGCGTCCGCCGCACGTGTCGTTCCGCCGCCTCGGCATCCTGGGCCTGGGCGCCATCGGGCGCAAGATCGCCCACCGCGCACGCGGCTTCCACATGGAGATCGGCTATCACAACCGCTCCCGCCGCGCCGATTGCGACTATCGCTATTTCGACGATCTGCAGGGCCTGGCGCAGTGGTGCGATTTCCTGGTGGTGGCGGCGCCGGGCGGCGCGGACACCCGCCACATCGTCAATGCCCGGGTGCTGGACGCGCTGGGCCCGGGCGGCGTGCTGGTCAACATCGCGCGCGGCTCGCTGGTCGATACCGAGGCGGTGGCCGCCGCGCTGCGCGATGGTCGTATCATGGCGGCAGCCCTGGACGTCTACGAAGGCGAACCGACGCCACCCGCGTCGCTGCTGGAGTTCGACAATGCGGTCCTGACCCCGCATATCGCCGGCATTTCCCCCGAGGCCATCCATGCCTCGGTGCGGCGCTTCCTGGACAACGCAGAACGACATTTCGCCGGGCAGCCCCTGATTTCGCCGGTGCCGTAGGGCCGGCGCCCCTTGTACTGGAGAGACAATGATCGGCTTTCACATCCATCCCCGGCGGCGCCAGGTGGCGGCGGATATCGTGGCCCGCTTCGCCGGCCTGCCGGTGGCCAATATCAGCGACGTGATGTCGCGCATGGCGGCCGGCGGCGCGCACCTGCGGCCCATGCACGACGGCGCGCCCATGGCCGGCCCGGCGCTGACGGTCAAGACCCGGCCCGGCGACAACCTGATGGTGCACAAGGCGCTGAACCTGGCGCAGCCCGGCGACATTATCGTGGTCGACGCGGGCGGCGACCTCACCAACGCCATCATCGGCGAAATCATGACGACCTACGCGCGCCGGCGCGGCATCGGCGGCATCGTCATCCACGGCGCCATCCGCGATTCGCAGGCCTTGCGGCAATCCAGCTTCCCGGTCTATGCGGCCGGCGTCACGCACCGCGGCCCGTACAAGGACGGCCCGGGCGAGATCAACGCCGCCATCGCGCTCGACGGCATGATCATCGAGCCCGGCGACCTGATCGTGGGCGATGCCGACGGCCTGCTGTGCGTCCCGTTCGACCGGGTCGACGCGGTCTACCAGGCGGCCGCCGCCAAGCAGGCCGCCGAAGCCCGCACCTTCGAGGAGATCGCCGCGGGTACGCTGGACACCGGCTGGATCGACGCCAGGCTGGCCGAGCTGAAGTGCGGCGGCATCTAGGGGCGGCTCATCCTCGAGCGCGCCCCGGGCCGGCGCCGGTGCGCGCCGGCCCGCGTCAGAAGAACTCGTCCAGCAGCCGGTAGAAGGCCAGCCGCTCCGTGTCGACCGGGCCGCCATAGGCGTCCAGGAACGGCTGCGCCCATTGCGCGCCCAGGTTGTATTCGATGCTCCATGCCGCCAGCGCCAGGTCCTGGTGGCGGTCGGCCACGCCCAGGCGGCCGCAGTCCACGAAGCCGCTGAAGCGGCCGTCCACCGCCAGCAGGTTGGGCAGGCAGGCGTCGCCGTGGGTGACGACCAGGTCCTCGTGCGCCGGCTGGCCGGCGCACAGTGCGGCGTACGCCTGCGCCGCGCTCTGGCCCATGCGCTCGTCGTCGAAGTCGCTTTCATCGACCAGCCCGGCCTGCACGCGGGCCCGCGCGTGTTCGATGCGCACGGCGCGCCGGTGGTCGAACGGGCAGCCGGCCGGATCGAGGCCGTGCAGCGCGCGCAGGGCCGCGGCGGCGATGGCGACGATGCGGGCGGCGGGCAGCTCGGGCGTGGAGGCCAGGTCGCGGCCCGGCACGGCGCTCATCAGCAGCCAGTGGCGGCCGGCGGCCTGTGCCGTGCGCAGCACGCGCGGACAATCGATGCCCTGTTGCGCCAGCCAGCGCAGGCGCAGGACCTCGCCCGGCAGTTCGGCCAGGCTGCCGGCGGTCTCGGTCTTGACGTACAGCGGCGGCCGGCCCGACGCTTCCAGGCGGAACACCGCCGCGTCGGAGCGCCCGATATCCTGCGCCGCCCAGGCGTAGCCGGCCAGCGCGTCGCGCCAGTCCGGCGGCGGGTCGAACGGCGCCGCGTTGCCGGCCGTCATGGCGCGGCTCCGGCCGCCGGCCCGTGCAGCGGCAGCGCCAGTTCTTCCCAGCCGCGCGCGGCGGTATCGCGCAGCACCGCGACGACATGGGCGCAGGCCCGCTCGACCGCGTGTTCCAGCGGCATGCCGCCCAGCACATGGCCCGCCAGGCGCGCCGCGAACAGGTCGCCGATGCCTTTGGCGGCGCACGGCACGACCGGGTGGCTGAACACCCGCCGCAGCGTGCGGGTGACTAGCGCCACCTGCATTGCGCCGGCGGGCCAGTCGCGCGGGGCGGCGCTGGTGACCACCACCCAGTCGGTGGCGCCGTCCAGCAGCCGCGCCGCGGCGGCCAGCGTGTCGTCGCGCGTGGCCAGGCTGGCGCCGGTCAATTGCTCCAGCTCGAAATGATTGGGCGTCAGGCCGTGGGCGCGCGGCAGCAGGCGCGTGCGCCAGGCCTGGGTCAGGCGCGGGTCGGTGTAGATGCCGTGGTCGAAGTCGCCGATCACCGGGTCCACGTGCACGCGCAATTGCGGATGGGCGCGCGTGGCGCCGTCGAGCCAGTCGGCCAGCATGCCGGCCTGGTCGGGGTCGCCCAGGAAGCCCACCATGACGGCCCGGGCGCCGGCCAGCACGCCGCGCGCCTCCAGGTCGCGCAGGTAGCCGGCGAACCAGTCGGCGGGGATGGCCCCGCCATGCAGGCTGGGATAGTGCGGCGTATTGCTGAGGAGCACGGTCGGCACGGCCGCCACGCGCAGCCCCATGGACTGCAGGGTGGGAATGGCGGCATTGTTGCCGACATGGCCGTACACCACCTGCGACTGGATGGAAATGACGTCGACGGGCAGCGGCCGCAGGGCCGCGGGAGTGTTCATGATGCCGTGGGAGGGCCTGCGAAGCCGGGCCAGTAGTGGCTGTCCGGCAGGGCGCGCGCGCCGAAGATGGCCTGGCCCACGCGCACCGTGGTGGCGCCTTCTTCGATGGCCAGCTGGTAGTCGCCGGACATGCCCATGGACAATTCGTCCATGGAGACGCCGTCCGGCGCTTCCTGGCGCAGGCGGTCGCGCAGTTCGCGCAGGCGCACGAAGCATGGGCGCACCCGCGCCGGGTCGGGCGAGAACAGCGCCAGCGTCATCAGGCCGCGCACGCGCAGGCTGGCGTATGCCGGCAATGCGCGCACGAAGGCGGCCGCCTGCTCGGGCGCCAGCCCGAATTTGCTGGCTTCGCCGGAAGTATTGACCTGCACCAGCACGTCCAGCGCGCGGCCCTCGGCCTGCAGCCGGCGGTCGAGCGTCTCGGCCACGCGCAGGCTGTCGAGCGCCTGGAATTCGCTGGCGAAGCGCGCCACCAGCTTGGCCTTGTTGGTCTGCAGGTGGCCGATCACCGCCCAGCGCAGGTCGGGCAGGTCGGCCATGGCCTCCCATTTGGCATGCGCTTCCTGGACTTTGTTCTCGCCCAGTTCGCGGCAGCCGGCCGCGTAGGCCAGCCGGATGCGCGCTTCGTCGATGGTCTTGCTGACCGGCAGCAGGCGCACGTCGGCCGGGGCGCGGCCGGCGCGGGCGCACGCCGCGGCGATATTGGCGCGCACTTGGTCGAGGTTGCGGCGCAGGTCGTCGAGGGTGCGGGCGGCGGGGTACGGAGAGGTATCGGTCATCGTGGATCCGCGAAGGAAAGGTCAGCGCGCGGTCACCACCAGCACTTCGGCGATCTCGCGGCTGACGGTGCGCAGGCGGTGCGGCAGCTCGGAATCGAAATAGACCGAGTCGCCGCAGTCGAGCCGGAACTGCCGTTCGCCGACGTGGACTTCCACCGAGCCCTTGAGCACCAGCATGAATTCCTCGCCGGGATGCGGGAACACCGCGCGGTCGGCCGGGAAGCGGCGCGGCGGGCGCACCACGAAGGGCTCCATCATGCGCACCTTGCGGCGCCCGGCCATGGACAGGTAGTCGTAGCCGGCGGCGGTGCCGCGGCGCACCATGGGTTCGCGCTCGGCGGCGCGCACCACGCTGACGGTTTCTTCCTGGGCGTCCGGGTCGGCCCCGACCAGTTGCGACACGCCGATTTCATAGGCCTGGGCCAGGCGCAGCACCGTGGAGATGGAGGGTTCGCTGAGGCCGCGTTCCACCTTGGACAGGTAGCTTTTGGTCAGCCCGGTGCGCTGGGCCAGTTGTTCCAGCGACAGCGCCTGCTGGCGGCGCAGCGCGCGGAGTCGGTGCGGCAGGTCTTGCATCGGCATGCGAAGGGAAGGCGAACGATCCCGCTAGCATGCCGCAATTCCGGCGGCGCGTCGAGCCGGCTCACGCAAGCACGTCGGGGTGGGCGCGCAAGGCCCGCCGCGCGTAGTAGGCGAAGCCGATCTGCGAGCGCTTGGGCGTCAGGATCCAGTCGTGCGCCTCGCGGCCCAGCTCGGGCGGGATCGGCTGGATGCGGCCGGCCGCCATGGCCAGCAGCTGCATGCGCGCGGCCCGCTCGAACTGCAGCGCCAGCACGCACGCTTCTTCCACCGTGCCGGCGGCCACCAGCATGCCATGGTGCGCCAGCAGGATGGCGCGCTTGTCGCCCAGCGCCGCCGAGATGATCTCGCCTTCTTCGTTGCCGACCGGCACGCCCGGCCATTTTTCCAGGAAGGCCACGTCGTCGTACAAGGTGCAGTTGTCCATGTGCGAGACTTCCAGCGGCACCTCCAGCATCGACAGCGACGCGACGTGCAGCGGGTGCGTATGGATGATGCACTGCACGTCGGGACGGGCCCGATAGATCCACGAATGGAACCGGTTGGCCGGGTTCGGCATGCCGTCGCCATTCCGCACGCGCAGGTCTTCGTCCACTTCCAGCAGGTTGCCGGCGGTGATTTCATCGAAGCCCAGCCCCAGCCGCTGGGTGTAGTAGCTGCCCGGGGCTTCCGCGCGCGCCGTGATCTGCCCGGCCAGGCCCGAGTCGTGGCCGCCATCGTAGAGAATGCGGCACGTCAGCGCGACGCGCTCGCGCACCGTCCAGGCCGCGTCGCCGAACTGGCGCTGCATTTCCGCCTGGGCGTGCCGCACCAGTTCCTGTTTCGACAATTTCATCGTGTCTGCCATTTCATTTCCTTCTTGCCGCCGCGCGGCGGTGTCAACTGATCAGCGGGACATGGCCCGGCAGGGCGCGCATCCGGTCCAGCCAGGATGCCACATGGCGCAGGCCGGACAGGTCGTAGCCGCCTTCGCCGGCCATGCTGGTGTAGGGGTAGAGGGCGATGTCGGCGATGGTGGGCGCATCGCCGGCGATGTAGGGGCTGCGCGCCAGTTGCCCGTCCATGACGGCCGCCGCCCGCATGCCGGCTTCGCGCAGCGCGACGATGTGCGCGTCGTCCGCCACCGCGGTGGCGCGCAGGTGCACCTGCAGGCGCGGCTGGGCGAAGGTGTGCATGTGCATGGTCTGCTCGAAGCTCAGCCAGCTGGCTACCTGGGCCTGCGCCAGCCGCGCGTCCGGCAGCCACGGCGTGTCGCGGCCCAGGTACCACAGGATAGCCTGGGATTCCGCCAGCCAGGCGCCTTCGCGGGTGCGCAGCACCGGCACCTGGCGCAGCGGGTTGATGTGGCCGAACTCGGGAGCCTGCAGGTCGCCGCGCGGGATATCGAGGGTTCGCCGCATGATCGGCAGGCCCATGTAGCCGCACGCCAGGCGCACCTTCCAGGCATTGCCGGAACGCAGTGTGTCGATCAGTTCCAGCGGCGCGCCGGACAAGGGATGGCAGGCCATGGCGTCACTCCACCCGGATATCGGCGCGGCGGATGATGTCCGCCCATTTCGCCTGTTCGGCGGCGATGAATTGCCGGTACTCTTCCGGCGATCCGCCATACAGTTGCGTGCCCTGCGCCGCCAGGCGCTCGCCCAGGGCTGGCGAGGACAAAGCCTTCTGCAGGGCGGCGTTGAGGGTGCGCAGCACCGGGGCCGGCGTGCCGGCCGGCGCATAGAAGGCATTCCAGGAGCTGATCTGCAGGGCGGCGGCCCCGGCCTCGCCGCTCGTGGGCACGCCGGGCGCGGAGGGCAGGGGGCGTTCGGCCGCCACCACCAGCGCGCGCAGGCGGCCGGCCTGCACCTGCGGCATGATCACCGGGCTGGCGTCCATGACCACATCCACTTGCCCGCCGACCGCGGCATTGACGGCCTCGCTGCCGCTCTTGAACGGCACGTGCATGATCCGGATGCCCGCGGTCAGGTTCAGCAGCTCCAGCCCCAGGTGCGGCGAACTGGCGTTGCCGGCCGAGCCGAAGTTCAGGGCGTCCGGATGCTTCCTGGCATAGTCCACCAATTGCGCGTAGTCGCGCGGCTCCAGCCCGGCGCGGATGGCGAGCAGATAGGGCGAGCTCGACACCAGGCCCACCGGCGCGAAGTCGCGTTGCGGATCATAGGCCAGCCCTTTGCGGATCAGCGGGTTCACCACTTGCGTGCCCACGGTGCCCATGAACAGGGTGTAGCCGTCGGGCGCCGCGCCGGCGCCAGCCTGGGCGGCGATGACGCCGCCCGCGCCGGGGCGGTTTTCCACCACGATGCTCTGGCCGAGCGCGTTGCCCAGTTCCTGGCCGACCTGGCGGGCCACGATGTCGGTGATGCCGCCCGCGCCGAACGGCACGATCAGCCGCACGGGGCGCTCCGGATAGGCCTGGGCCGCCGCGGCGGCGCTGGCGGCGGCGAGCAGCGCGGCGCCGAGGATCTTCGCTATATGCATTGCTTCTCCTTTGCTTTGATTGTAATCAAAAAAGATTCCTATAGGACACGAAGTGTCCTATAGGTCGAGAAGTGTCATCAAGCGATTTGTGATGGGGATTTACCCTGAGGAGGGGAATGCGGATGCGGAGCCTATGGATTCGCTGGCGGAACCACGGCGATGGCGATTTTTCCGCGCAGCCCGTTGTCGCGGCTTTCGAGGCGGGCATGGGCAAGAGGAATATCGGCTAAAGAGTAAGTGGCCCCGACATGGGGCCGGAGTCTGCCGCGTTCGACCAGCGCGCTCAGTTCATTGAGCTTGCCACGATTCTGTCGTGTGAACACGAAGTGGTAACTCGCATTCTTGCCCCAGGCATGAATGAGGTTTTGTGGCTGCGCGATATCGACGATCGTGACCAGCCGGCCCAGTTGTGCGAGCGCCTCGGGAGTGCGGGAAAGGGTGTCGCCGCCGATAGTATCCAGAACGACGTCGACGCCATGGCCTGCTGTTTCACGCATGACGGCCTCGACATAGTCTTCGTTCTGGTAGTCGATGACGACATCGGCTCCCATGCTGCACGCGAACTCGAAATTTGCTTCGCGCACGGTCGTCATCACCCGTGCCCCCATGGACTTCGCAAGCTGAATGGCCACATGCCCGACGCCTCCTGCGCCGCCGTGCACCAAAATGCTTTCCCCGGCCCGTAGCGCCGCGCGCACGACAAGCGCTTCCCATGCTGTTCCCCCGACCAGGCTCAGGCTCGCGGCTTCAAGGTGGCTAAGCGCGGCGGGTTTCTTGCCTATGATGTTCTCGGCCGCGACGTGGTACTCGGCATAGCTTCCCGCGCCATGGAAGATCTGGGGCGTATACCAGACCTCGTCGCCTGGCGCGAAGGCTGTCACACCTGCTCCGACTGCCTCGACCACGCCAGAAACATCGTGTCCCGTAATGGCCGGAAGCTGCACCAGGCTGGGGTAGTCCCCGCGTCGTACCTGGTAGTCCAACGGGTTGATGGAAGTGGCGTGCACCCGAACCAGAACTTGTCCCGGCCCAGGCACCGGCTTAGGCACTTCACAAAGTTCAAATGCGTCCGGACCGCCAAAAGTGCTGAGTGCGATAGCTTTCATGAATTTCTCGATTCGATAAAAAGGGATATCGGGAATTACCGATATAAAGGGCCAAAAAATTTAGAGATCTTTGCCGATGAGCTCGGCGAGCGTACGGATGGCTGCTTCGTTGCGCTTGTAGTAGGTCCACTGGCCAATGCGCTGGACTTCGACCAAGCCAGCTCTTTGCAAGGTTGCAAGGTAGTCGGAGACCGTCGACTGCGACAACCCGACACCCTCCTGGATACTGCTTACACAGACTCCTACCGTATGGACATCCCCCTCGTCTTGCGGCGGGAAGTTCTTCACCGGATCCTTCAGCCGTTTCAAGATTTCGAGACGAGTGCGGTTCGAGAGGGCTTTGAATATTTCAAGCAAGTCCATGAGCCGATTATATCGGAATTTAGCGATATGCCAATCCAAGGGCAGCGCTGAGCTGCCCGGAAAGGCAAAGGTTATTCCGGCGGGTCGCGACCCTGGGCCGCGCGCCCGGCGGGGAGGCCGCATCCCCGCCGGGATGCGTCAGCCCTGGCCCATGGCGGGGTCGGACACCGAGTCGCGGCCGTTCTCCACGCGGCCGGCAAAACGGCGCGACCAGAGCTTCGAACCGTTCGCCGTTACCGTGAAGTCATACCAGTTGCCGCTGTCGCCGAGCGGCCAGCTCAGTTCGCCGATCTGGCCGGCTTCTACCTGCAGGGTCCAGGGACCGTCGCCGCGGTAGGCGCCGGCGGTCACGGCGAACGTGGCCGCGCCGGCGCCGCGGTTGTACAGCCTGGCCTGCACTTCCGGCGGTTCGCACTGGCGGTAGCAGACCTGCAATTCGAGCGCCGCGGTGGCTTCGTCGCGCAGGTCGCCGACGAACTCACGGTGGTAGCCGTTGGGCCCCAGCAGCCAGAAGTGATAGCGGCCATTGTCCGCGCTCACGTCCAGCGTGTCGTCGAGCTGCTTGCCGGCCTCGACCATGTAGCGGCGCGGGATCTGGTTGAGATGCAGCTTGTCGTAGAGGTGGAAGACCGCGCCGGCCTGGCCGCTGTTGGCGAAGGCCAGCGTGACCGTGCCGGCCTGGGCATCGACCCGCGCCGTCGTATGGAGCTCATACGGCAGGGCGCGCGAGGGGCGCGTGCCGGCCTGCTGGCGCGGCAGGGCCGGGTCGCCCGGCACCGGGATGGGCGGCGCGGCCTCCTGCTGCGCCACCAGCTGGTCGGCCGCGTCCTTGGTGGTGCGGCCCGCCAGGGTGGGCAGCAGCTCGCCGTTCGGGTTGGCGAAATTGAAGGCGCTGGTCAAGTCGCCGCAGATGGCGCGCCGGTAGGCGCTGATGTTGGGCTCTTTCACGCCGAAGCGCTTTTCCAGGAACAGCAGGGTCGAGGTGTGGTCGAACACCTGCGAATTGACCCAGCCGCCCCGGCTCCAGGGCGATACCACCCACAGCGGCACGCGCGGGCCGGGGCCGTAGGGCCTGCCGTCCGGCGCCGTATGCTTGGGCGAGGCCGGCGCATAGTCGTGGTATTCGAACGCCATGTCGGCCTCGCCCAGCGTCGTCTTGCCGGCCAGGGTGCCGTCTTCGCGACGCGACGGCGCCGACGGCGGCGGCAGGTGGTCGAAGAAGCCGTCGTTCTCGTCGTAGTTGATCAGCAGCACGGTGCTGGCCCACACCTCGGGGTTGGAGGTCAGGGCATCCAGCACTTCCTGCACGTACCAGCCGCCCTGGGCCGGGCTGGACGGGCCGGGGTGCTCGCTGTACGTGGACGGCGGAATGATCCACGACACGGACGGCAGCGTGCCGTTCTTCACGTCGTCGCGCAGGCTCTGCAGATAACCGTCCGGCATGGTGTTGCCGAAGCCCTTCGCCAGCGGGCTGAGCGGATCGTCGATGGCGGGGTCGTAGGCCGGCGACACCGCCGGCAGCGCGGCCGGCCGGCGCTCGGCCGGCATCGATTCCATGGCTTGGCGCCAGTGGCGGAACGACATCAGCTGGTTGCAGCCGAAGTTGTCCGCCAGGCTCTGGTAGACCTTCCAGCTGACGCCGGCCTGTTCCAGGCGGTCGACATACGTGGTCCAGGTCCAGCCCTCGGTCGAGGGGCCCACGTCGTTGCCGCCGTTGTATTCATTGACGATGGCCGCGTAGTTGTCGCCCGACGGTCCGTTCGTGCCGGTCCAGTAGAACAGCCGGTTCGGGATGGTGCCGGTGTGCATGGAACAGTGATAGGCGTCGCAGACGGTGAAGGCCTCGGCCAGCGCGCGATGAAACGGCACTTCGGCGTCTTCGTAATAGCCCATCGACAGCGGCTGCTTGGCCACCGGCCAGCGGCTCATGCGGCCATGGTCCCAGGCGGCCTGCGCGTCGGTCCATACATGAGGCGTGCCGCCGGCGCGCTGGGCGTTGCCCTTGCTGCCGTCCAGGTGGTAGGGCGTCTCGGTATTGCCGTTGGCATCGGTCTGGTAGAGCACGTTGCTGCCGTTGACCAGCGGGATCGGGAAGCGGTCGCCGTAGCCGCGCACGCCGCGGAAGGTGCCGAAGTAGCTGTCGAACGAGCGGTTCTCCAGCATCAGCAGCACCACGTGCTTGACGTCCTGCAGGGTGCCGGTGGCATTGTTGGCCTCGATGGCCAGCGCGCGCCGGATGGACAGCGGCAATGTGGACAGCGCGCTCAGCGCGGCGGTGGTGCCCAGCGAGGCGCGCAGGAACCCGCGCTTGGAAGGATCAAAGGACATGTCGGTTCGATGAGGTCGTGGATGAAAGGGGCGGGGTCAGGGCGCGGGCGCGCAGTGCGCGTCGGCGCTGCATTCGGTGCCGCCGCCGGGCGGCGGCGCGCCCGGCTCGTCGTCATCGGAGTCGCCGCTGCCGCAGCCCGCCAGCAGCACGGTCAACGACAGGCCCAGCGCCCATGCCAGCTTGCGCGCGACGGGCCAACCTTCGGAGCTACTTCGCATCATCGTTTCAGTTCACCTGGAAAAATGTGCGCGCCCGCGCCCGGCGGCGGCGTGCGCACACGTTGATTAAGCCATCAGAGAATGGTCGAGCGACTTCCGCAAGACAAAAGCTCTCCTTGCCCGGAGAGCGCCGGGCAGTGGTGGAGTTGAGGATCGACCCGGTGACGGGCAAAGAGAGAACGGCTGCGGCTGTCAGGTGCGCCATCCTAGGCGCGAAAAAGTTCACTTTCTTGACAGCGCCATGCCGCCAGGCGGCGTGGACGTATCGATGGCGGCAGGCCGTGTCTTGATTCTGTCATGCCGCGGGGAGTTTCCCTGCGAGCCGCGGCTGCGGCGCCGCGCCGCGTGGATCAACTTCGCTCACGTTGGAAAACAAGTTTTACAGGGAACCGCGCGCGGCGGGGCATGGCACAGGTCGCGCTGGCTGCGCATGGCGGGGGTTTTCTGTTTTATTTAATTCTACGAAAATCTGATTAAGCGAGATAAAATCCTGGATATGAAAAAATCATCAGAATAAGTATTAACACCTATTCAGAAATAGCAGTCGATTCTCTAATCTGCCATGAAAAGCGGGCCGGCCGGCCCGCCGATCGATCGGAGCATTCATGGCAGCACGTCCCCCGTCCGCGGAAAAAAGCGCGGCCCCCGAAACCCGTCGCGAACTCGACGCCATCGACCGCCGCATCCTGCGCTTGCTGCAGACGCATGCGCGCGCCACCAACCAGTGGCTGGCGGCGCAGGTGGAGCTCAGCCCCACGCCATGCCTGGAGCGGGTGCGGCGCCTGGAGCGCGAGGGCTACATCCGCGAGTACCAGGCCATCCTCGATCCCGCGCGGGTCGGCTATCCGATGCTGATTTTCGCGTTCGTCCTGTTCGACCGCGCGGTGGACGGCGTATACGAGCAGTTCCGCGCCGCCATCGCCGAGATCGGCGAGATCGTCGAATGCCACATGATTACCGGCGACGTCGATTTCATCATGAAGATCCGCGTGGCGGACATCGGCGCCTTCCGGGTGCTGCTGGAAGACAAGATCCTCAAGCTGCCGGGCGTGCGCATCACGCATTCCTACGTGGCCATGGACGAAGTGAAGACCGGCGTGTCGACGCCGGTCGCCGACTAGGAGCCAACATGCGAATCGCCATCGGTGGATTGCTGTTCGAGGGCAACACGTTTTCATTGGCCCGCACCTCGCTGGCCGAGTTCCGCCAGAATTACCTGCATGAAGGCGACGCCATCCTGTCCGGCTTGCGCGGCGGCGACGTGGAAGTCTCCGGCGCTTTGCAGGTGCTGCAGGCACAGGGGGCGGAGCTGGTGCCGCTGATCGCCACGCACGGCGGCTGCGGCGGGCAGGTCACGCGCGAGTGCTTCGAGACCCTGAAGGAAAAGCTGCTGGCACGCCTGCGCGGCCACGCGGTCGACGGGGTGTTCCTGGCCCTGCACGGCGCCATGATCTGCGAGCAGACCGACGACGCCGAGGCCGAACTGCTCGAGGCGGTGCGGGCCCTGGTGGGCGCGGTGCCCATCGTGATCACTTGCGACCTGCACGCGCACATCACGCCGCGCCTGCTGGCCCTGTGCGACGCCATCGTGGGTTACCAGCAATACCCGCACGACGACCCCTTCGAGACGGGCGTGCGCGCCGCCGGCATATTGGTGCGGGCCGTCGCGGGCGGGGCGCGGCCCGTCATGGCCATGAAGAAGCTGGCCATGCTGGTATCGCCCACCGCCGCCGGCACCCGCGAACGCACGCCCATGCGCGCCATGTACAAGGCCGCGCGGGCCATCGAGGCTTTGCCGGGCGTGCTGGCCCTGAGCTATTTCCCTTCCACGCCATGGGCCGAGCGGGAAGAGGGCGGCACGGCCTTCGTGCTGGTCACCGATGGCGTCCATCCGCGCGCCGGCGAGATACTTGACGGCCTGTGCCGGCAGTTGTGGGCGGCCCGCGCCGAATTCGAGCCGGGCCTGCTGGATTTCGACCAGGCGGTGGCCGCGACGGCGGAAGAAGCGGGCCCCATCATCCTGAGCGAGATGTCCGATGCCGTGGGCGCGGGCGCCGCCGGCGACAGCGCCTACGTGCTGGGGCGCTTCCTGGCCATGGACGCGCCCGGGCCGCTGCTGGTGCAGGTGGTCGACCCCGGCGCCGTGGCCGCTGCCCGCCGCGCCGGCGCGGGCGTCGAACTGAGCTGCGAGCTGGGCAACCGCATCGAGACCCGCTACGGGCCGCCGGTGCCGTTCAGCGGCCTGGTCGAGCGCTTGCTGGATGACGGGGCGTTCACCTATCGCGGCGGCCTGATGGGCGGCATCACCTCCACCATGGGGCCGGCCGCCGTGCTGCGCGGCGCGCGCGCCACGGTGCTGGTCACCAGCCGTCCCACCTATGAGTACGCCGACGAGCAGTACGTGGCCGCCGGCATCGATATCCGCAAGTTCCGCTATGTGGTGGTGAAGAACCCCATGAATTACAAGCAGGCCTATTCCTGGGCGCCGCGCCTGGTGGCGCTGGATACTCCCGGCGCGGGCCGGGCCGACCTGCGCAAGCTGGCCTGGACGCGTTGCCGCCGGCCGTTTTATCCCATGGACGACAGTCCCGGGCCGCTATGGCGCAATAACTGACGCATGCGGCCACCGCGCGGGGCGCGGGCCGGCCGATTTCCTCCGATTGTCATTCCGGTCCGGATCGCGATGCCGGGCGGGGATCCTTTTGCCTGTTGCAGGCGGTTCATCACGTTCTCTACGCCACCATGACGCATTCTCCTCTCTCCGCGCCGGCCGGCATGTCGCCGGCGGCCTCCGCCGACGCGCGGCCGGGCGCTGCATTCATCGACGGCGCCATCGTATCGATGGACCAGGCGCGCATACCCATCCTCGATTGGGGCTTCCTGCATTCCGACGCCACGTACGATGTGGCCCACGTCTGGAACGGCAGCTTCTTCAGGCTCGAGGACCACCTGGACCGCTTCATGCGCGGCATGGAGCGCCTGCGCATGCGCATTCCCTACGACCGGGACCAGGTCCGCCGCATCTTGATCGATTGCGTGCGCGCCGCGGGCCTGCGGCAAGCTTATGTCGAGATGATCTGCACGCGCGGCACCGCGCCGCTGGGCTCGCGCGACCCGCGCCTGTGCGTGAACCAGTTCTACGCCTTCGCCATCCCGTTCGCCTGGATCGCCGACCCGGCGCAGCGCGAGCGCGGCCTGCGGCTGCGCATCAGCACCGTGCATCGCATCGCGCCGGAATCGGTGGACCCGACGGTCAAGAACTACCACTGGCTCGACCTGGTGCGCGGCCTGTTCGATGCCTACGACGACGGCGACGAGACCGTGGCCCTGACCGACGGCCGCGGCAATGTCGTCGAAGGGCCGGGGTTCAACCTGTTTGCGCTGAGCGGCGGCGTGCTGGTCACGCCGCGGCGCGGCGCGCTGGAGGGCGTCACGCGGCGCAGCGCGATCGAAGCGGCCGACGCCGTGGCGGTGCGCGTCGAGCAGCGCGACTTGCCGGCCGACGAGTTGCGCCAGGCGCAGGAAGTCTTCATCACCAGCACGGCCGGCGGCGTCATGCCGGTCGGCTGGGTCGACGGCGCGCCGGTCGGCGCCGGGGGCGCGGGGCCGGTCACGCGCCGCATCCGCGATGCCTATTGGCGCATGCACGACGAGCCGCGCTATCGCCTGCCGGTGTTCGACCACGCGCAGCAAGACGCATGACGCAGCATTGACCGCGCCCGCCGGGCGCGCCTCGCAGTACCGACTTTATCGAACGGATATCAGGGGAACGCAATGGAAATCTCTTTGACGGGCGCCGCTTCGGCGACCCAGGCCAACAGCGCGGCGCGCCGGGTGCTGGGCGCCGGCGCGGTCGGGCATTTCGTGGAGTTCTACGACTTCGCCATCTACGGCTTTTCGGTGGTCACCATCGCCAAGCTGTTCTTTCCCGCCGGCGATCCGGTGGTGGGCATCCTGGCGGCCTTCGCGGTCTACGGCGTGGCATTCGTGGTGCGCCCGCTGGGCGGCGTGTTCTTCGGCGCGCTGGGGGATCGCATCGGCCGCCGCAAGGTGCTGGCGATCACGCTGCTGTCGATCGGCGCGGCCACCGCGCTGATCGGCCTGTTGCCCAGTTATGAACAGATCGGCATCCTGGCGCCGGTGCTGTTGCTGGTGTGCCGGCTGGTGCAGGGCTTCTCCGCCGGCGGGGAAGCCGTGGGCGCGCCGTCATTCGTGCTGGAGCATGCCCCGGTCGATCGCCGCGCCATGTGGATCGGCATCACCACGGCGATGTCGGCGGTGCCTTCGGTAGTGGCCGGCCTGTTCATCCTGGGGCTGACCACCGCCATGTCGGCCGAGGACTACGCTTCCTGGGGCTGGCGCATTCCCTTCCTGGTGGCGGCGCCGCTGTCGCTGGTGGGGCTCTATATCCGCCGCAGGACCGACGAGAGCGATGCCTTCAAGCAGGTGATGGCCAAGCCGGGCGTGAAGGAAAGCAGCCCCTTGCGCGAGACCTTCCGGCACAACCGGCTGCGCATGCTGCAAGTGTTCTTCATCGTGTCGCTCAACGCGCTGACGTTCTATTTCCTGGTCGGCTACTTCGTCACGTACCTGCAGACCGTGGCGCGGCTGTCCCAGACGGACGCGCTGTTGTCGAACGCGGCCGGCCTGCTGACGTTCTCGGTGCTGCTGCCGCTGGCGGGCCGCATTTCCGACGCGGTCGGACGCAAGCCCATGCTGCTGGCCGGCGCGCTGGCGGTAGCGCTGGCCAGCCTGCCCGCGTTCTGGCTGCTGACCAGCGGCTCGCTGGGCGGCGCCATGGCCGCGCAGGTGCTGCTGGCCGCGGCCCTGTCGCTGTACGGGGGCGGCAGCTATACCTTCTTCGTCGAACTGTTCCCCACCTCGACCCGCTTCACGGGCGCGGCCATCAGCTACAACGCTTCTTATGCGCTGTTCGGCGGCACGGGGCCGTTCATCGGCACGTTCCTGGTGCGCGAGACGGGCAATCCCGGCGCGCCGGGATACTACCTGGCGGCGATCGCCGTCTGCGTGTTCCTGATCGCCCTGAGCGTGCCGGAGACGGCCCGCCGCGACCTCAGCCACCATTGAGGCCGGCGCCGGCTCGCGCCGCGCGGCGGCATGTCGCCGCCGCATAGCCCAGCGCCGCCAGCGCCAGGACCAGCCCGCATGCCAGGGCGGCGGCCGCGCCGGATTCGATCGCGGCGCCGCCGATGGCGGTGCCCAGCGCAATGCCGAAGTAAATGGCCGAGGCGTTCAGCGCCACCACCAGCGGCCCGTGCGCGGGTGCGCCGCTGATCAGGCGGTGCTGCTGCGCCGGGCTCTGGGCCCAGCTGCTGGCGCCCCACAAGGCCATGGCCGCCGCCACGGCCCACTGCGCCGGGTGGGTCATGTGGGCGAGCCAGGCCAGCCCGGCCAGGGCGGCGGCCATGGCCGCATAGGCCGTCAGCAGCACGCGGCGCGCACCATGGCGATCGGTGCCGGCACCGGAAGCATAGTTGCCCGCCACCGCGCCCAGCCCGTACGCCAGCAGCATGCCGGTGACCGCGCCGGCGGGGGTGCCGAGTTCCTGCAGCACTTGCACGGTGTAGGCGTAGGGGGCGTAGCAGGCCGCCATGCCCAGCACGGTCAGCGGCAGGGTCTGCATGACGGCGGGCTGGCGCAATACGCGCAGCCGGTCGGCCAGCGACATGCGCGGGTTGCCGCCCAGACGCGGCAGGCTGGCCTGCACGCCTACGGCGGCGGCCCATGCCACGATGCCCACCGCGGCCAGCGCGACGCGCCAACTGGCGGAGGTGCTGGCCAGGCGGCCCAGCGGCACGCCCAGCGCGGTGGCGACGGTCAGGCCGCCGATCACGATGGCGAGCGCCCGCGCGCGGAAATCCGGCCGCACCAGCGCGGCCGCCACCGCGCCGGCGTTGGGGGTGTAGGCGGCGGCCGCCGCCGCGGCGACGATGCGGGTGGCGATCAGCCATGGCATCGAGGTGGCGAGTGCCGAGCCGAGGTTGGCCGCGCCCAGCAGGAGCAGGGCGCAGACGAGCAGGGCGCGCCGCGGCGCCGGCGCGGTCGCGGTGGCGATCAGCGGGGCCAGGATGGCGTAGGCCAGCGCGAAGGCGGTCACCGAGTGGCCGGCCACGGCGGGGGTGACCGCGAGGTCGCTGGCCATCATGGGGAGGAAGGCGGCCACGATGAATGCATCGGTGCCGACGGCGAAGGTGCCGAGCGCGAGGATGGCGATGGCGCCCATGCCGAGCGGGGCGGCGGCGGGCGCGGGATGGGGCTTATTTTGGATAGAAAACATCCAGATTTACTCCGCAAGAAGGGGAACGGCGGTTCCCGGAAGAGGTCAGCGCGCCTGGGCCAGTTGCCAGCAGCGCAGGCGTTCGGATGCGGTGGGGGGCGCGGCGCGCAGCAGGTCGGCCACGGTCTGCGCCGCCAGTTCGCGCCGCCAGGCGGCCTCGGCGCGATGCATGGCCGCCGCGATGCCGCACGGCCGCGCGAATTCGCCGGGTGCGGCGGTGGCGCCGGCGCCGCCCTGGCGGATCTCGGTGCAGCGGAAGGCTGGTTCGGGGCCTTCGATGGCCGTGACGACTTCGAGCAGCGTGATCTGCTGCGGCGCGCGCGCCAGGCGGAAGCCGCCCTTGACGCCGGCGCTGGAGGCGAGGATGCCGGCTTTCACCAGCAACTGCAGGCATTTGTTCAAGTAGGCCGGCGGCAACTCGAACGCCGCGGCCAGGCGGGACGTCGGCACCGCGGCGTCATCGCGTCCCAGCCACGCCAGCGTGAGGCAACAGTGCAGCGCCCATTCGACGCCTTCGCTCATCTTCATTGGTTTGGTCCTCTTAATCAGGATAAATAATATCTAGATTAAATCGGGCGTCAAGAGGTGGAGGCTTGTGTTCATGGGGGCAGGCGCAGGGGTTCCTGGGGCGTCCTGGGCGGGGCTGGGGAGTGCGGGCCGGCCACGTCGCTCGGCTCGGGCGCGCCACCAGGCGCCCTCGGCCCCCTGCGGGGGCTACCCTCGCTCCAACTGGCCGGCCCGCACTCCCCAGCCCCGCCCAGGACTCACAGCAGCGGCATGCGGGGCTCGGCTGGAATCATTGGGGAACGGCGGTAGGTGTCAGACACCCCAATGCGACAGTTGTAGGTAGGTGTCAGACACCCCTTGCACATCGTTTCTTCAAGCACGACCGTGCGCCAGGGGTGTCTGACACCTGTCAGCTCAGCACAAGGTATCCGAAGTCGACCTACCCGAGATCCTGCGAGCCCGGGCGTGCCGGTGGGGCCTGGGCGGCCAGTTGGAGCGAGGGAAGCCCCCGCAGGGGGCCGAGGGCGCCTGGTGGCGCGCCCGAGCCGAGCGACGTGGCCGCCCAGGCCCCACCGGCACGCCCGGGCGCCTCAAGAACTCAATTCCCCCCCAACGCCCCGAGCACTTCCCTCCCATCACTCCCGCGGCGGATATGGCGACGCCTGCAGCAACCTCGCCAGGTGCACGCAGTTCAACGCCAGTTCGCGCGTGGCCTGGGCGGTTTTCTTGGGCGTGGCGGGCAAGTCCTGGAAGTCGGTCTTGTGCATGGCCTCGCCGACCCAATAGGTCACCGCGCTCGCCGGCAGCGTGAAGCCGACGTCGTTGAGCGCCTGGAACAACTCCGCGCTGACATGATGGGCGCCGTCCTCGTTGCCCACTACCGCGACGCCCGCCACCCGTCCGTAGGGGGCCATGCGGCCGCCGTCATCGAGTTCGCCCAGGAAAGCGTCCATGCGTTCCAGCACGCGCTGGCAGACGCTGGAGGGATGGCCCAGCCAGATCGGCGTGCCGAGGATCAGGATATCGGCGGCCAGCACGCGCCGCCGCAGCGCCGGCCATTCGTCGCCGGGGCCTTCGTCCGAAGTCACGCCCGGGGCGATGGCGTGGTCCACCGCCCGCACCAGGTCGCACGTGACGCCCAGGCGGCGGAGTTCCTCGGCCACCTGGCCGAGCAGTTTCTCGCACGACGAGGCGGCCGGCGAGGGCTTCAAGGTGCAATTGATGCCGAGGGCGGTAAGTGGCATGGAAACTCCTGGCGAAGGCGCGGCGTCATGCCGCCGCAATGGCCGGGGCGCAGCAAGGGACATGCCTTCCGATGAAACGCGCTGAAACGGTTAGGGGCCATGCCCGCCTGCGACGAGGGCAAGGGCAATGTTAAGATAGGAATAATTCTTATTTGTAGTAAGTGGCGCGGCGTGGCCCGCGCGCAAGCAGGGATTCGATATGTACAAACAAGCAGGAGTGCGCCGCTGGTTGGCCGGCGCGGCGCTGCTGGCGGGGCTGCTGCCCGCGCTGGCCGGCGCACAGGGCACGATCACCATCAAGGACAGCCACGGCGAAAAATCCGTGCCCCAGCAACCCGCCAAGACCGTCGTGATGGACCTGGCCGTCCTGGACACGCTGCACACCCTGGGCGTCGACGTGGCCGGCGTGCCCCAGGCCACCAAGTGGCCGCCCCAGCTGGCCCAGTACGCCGACAAGCGCTATGCCAAAGTGGGCTCGATGTTCGAGCCCGACTACGAGGCCATCCACCGCCTCGCGCCGCAACTGATTTTCGTCGCCGGCCGTTCCGCGCCCAAGTATGGCGAGCTGGCCCGCCTGGCGACCACGGTCGACCTGACCGTCGACCCCAAGGATCTCGTCGGCAGCGTGGCGCGCAACACCGAAACGCTGGCCGCCATCTACCAGAAGCAGGACATCGCGCGGCAGAAGATCGCCGCCCTGGAGTCGTCCATCGCCGCCTTGCGCGAGCGGGCGGGCCAGGCCGGCAACGGTCTCATCATCCTGACCACCGGCGGCAAGATGAGCGCCTACGGTCCCGGCTCGCGCTTCGGCGTCATCCACGACGCCTTCGGCGTCAAGCCCTCCGTCACCGACCTGGCCCAATCCAACCATGGCCAGGCAGTGTCCTTCGAATTCATTGCCCAGACCAACCCCGACTGGCTGTTCGTGATCGACCGCGACGCCGCCATCGGCCGCGAGGGCACCTCGGCGCGCAAGCTGCTGGACAACGAACTGGTGCGCCAGACCAAGGCCTGGAAGCAGGGGCAAGTGGTCTACCTGGACGCCTTCAACTGGTACACCCTCGGCGCCGCCGGGCTGACCGCGCTGCAGCAGAGCGTCGACGAAGTCGCCGCCGCGCTGGACCGCGCCAAGTAAGCGCCGGATCGCGGGGCGTTCATGCCATACCGTCGTGCCGCGACGCCGGGCGGCGGCCGGGCCTATTGGGGCCTGGCCGCCGCCTTGCTGGTGCTGGTGGCGCTGTGTCTGGTCAGCATAGGGCTGGGGGCCGGGGAATTCTCCTATGCCGCCTTGCTGGGCGGGCCCGACGCGGCGCGCAGCTGGCAACTGCTCATGGTCAGCCGCGTGCCCCGCACCCTGGCGCTGCTGCTGGCCGGCCTGGCGCTGGCCGTGGCGGGCCTGCTGATGCAGATGCTGGTGCGCAACCGCTATGTCGAGCCCTCCACCGCCGGCACCATCGAATCGGCGACGTTCGGCATCCTGGTCGTGACGCTGCTGGCGCCGGGCGCGCCGGTCATCGCCAAGATGCTGGCCGCCACCGGCTTCGCGCTGGCCGGCAGCCTGCTCTTCCTGGCGCTGCTGCGGCGCGTGCCCCTGCGCACCCCGTTCATCGTGCCGCTGGTCGGCCTGATCCTGGGCGGCGTCATCCAGGCCGCCACCACCTACGTGGCATTCCACTACGACCTGCTGCAATCGCTGCACGCCTGGACCATGGGCGACTTCTCCGGCGTGCTGCGCGGGCGCTACGAATTGCTGTGGATCGGCCTGGCGCTGACCTGCGTCGCCTACCTGGCCGCCGACCGCTACACGGTGGCGGGCATGGGACGCGAGTTCGCCTCCAACCTGGGCCTGAACTATGCGCGCCTGACTTTCGCCGGGCTGCTCATCGTCTCGGCCATTGCCGCCGTGGTCGTGGTCACGGCCGGCAGCATCCCCTTCCTGGGGCTGATCGTGCCCAACGCGGTCAGCCTGGTCATGGGCGACAACATGCGCCGCGCCATCCCCTGGGTGGCGGTGCTGGGCGGCATCTTCGTGCTGGCCTGCGACATCCTCGGCCGCCTGGTGCTCTATCCCTACGAAGTGCCGATCGGCACCGTGGTGGGCGTGGTCGGCAGCGTCCTGTTCCTGTGGCTGCTGCTCAGCCGGAGGGGGCGCCTTGGCTGACATGAGCGCCGTGCCGGGACGCGTCCGCCTGGGCCTGCTGGCGGCGCTGGCGGCCGCCTGCTGCGCCGCCTACCTGACCATCGGCGCGCGCGGCCAGTGGGATTTCGTCATCCCGTTCCGCGGCGGCAAGCTGCTGGCCATGGCGCTGGTGTCCTATTGCGTGGCGGTCTCGTCGGTACTGTTCCAGACCATCACCCACAACCGCATCCTCACCCCGGCCATCATGGGCTTCGATGCGCTGTACCTGCTGATCCAGGCATGCATCGTGTTCGGCTTCGGGCTGTCGGCCATGAACACGCAGGAACCGCTCTGGCAGTTCCTGCTGGAGGTCGGCGCCATGACCGCCTTTGCCTGCCTGCTGTTCCGCTGGCTGTTCACCGGCGCGGCGCGCAGCCTGCACTTGATGATGCTGGTGGGCATCGTGTTCGGCCTGCTGTTCCGCAGCCTGTCGAGCTTCGCCGTGCGGCTCATCGACCCCAACGAGTTCCTGGTGCTGCAGGATCGCATGTTCGCCAGTTTCAACAGCGTGCGCACCGGCCTGCTGCCCTACGCGGCGGCGGCCGCCCTGGCGGTGTCGCTGGCGTTCTGGCGCATGCGGCGCCGCTACGACGTGGTGGCGCTGGGGCGCGACATGGCCGTCAACCTGGGCGTCGACTACCGGCGCACCTTGCTGGGCACGCTGGCCGGCATCGCCGTGCTGGTGGCCGTCTCGACCGCGCTGGTCGGGCCGGTGACATTCCTGGGGCTGCTGGTCGCCAACCTGGCCTACCGCACCATGGCCAGCGACCGCCACGCCCAGACGGTGCCCGCGGCGGTCCTGTGGAGCGTCATCTTCGTGGTGGGCGGCCAGACACTGCTGGAGCGCGTGCTGGGCCTGAACACGACCGTGAGCGTCATCATCGAGTTCGTCGGCGGCCTGCTGTTTCTCATCCTGATCCTGCGCAAGGGAGGGCGCCCATGATCGAAGTGCAATCCGTCAGCAAGCGCTACGGCGACACCGCCGTGGTCGACGGCGTCAGCCTGGCGCTGCCCGAGGGCGGCGTCACCGCGATCATCGGGCCCAACGGCGCCGGCAAGTCGACCCTGTTGTCGATGATCAGCCGGCTGTTGCCGATGTCCGCCGGGCACGTGCTGGTCGACGGCCTGGACGTGGCCCATGCCGACAGCAAGGAACTGGCGCGGCGGCTGGCCATCCTGCGCCAGGACAACCACCTGCCGCTGCGCCTGACGGTGCGCGACCTGGTCGCCTTCGGCAGGTTCCCGCACAGCGGCGGGCGCTTGACCGTGCAGGACCGGGCCCACATCGAGCGCGCCATCGCCTACCTGGAGCTGGAGCCGCTGGCCGACCGCTACCTCGACGAGATGTCCGGCGGCCAGCGCCAGCGCGCCTTCGTCGCCATGGTGCTGTGCCAGGACACGCGCTATGTGCTGCTGGACGAACCGCTGAACAGCCTGGACATGAAGCACGCCGTGGCCATGATGCGCATCCTGCGCCGCGCCGCCGACGAACTGGGCAAGACCGTGGTGGTGGTGCTGCACGACATCAATTTCGCGCTGGCCTATGCCGACCGCATCATTGCCATGCGCCAGGGCAGGGTGGCGCTGCAAGGGCCGCCCGCCATTCTTACCACCGAGGCACTGACGGATCTTTACGCGCTGCCGATCACCGTGCACGAGATCGACGGGCAGCGCATCTGCGTGTATTACCGCTAGCGGCGGCGCCCGCGCTGGGACACATGGCCCTGGGGCCGGGGCCCGCATTTCCGCCGGCCAACAAAAAACCCGCTGCGTCAACGACTTGGCGGGCTTCTTGTGTTGCCTGTTTTTGGTGGAGCGGAGGAGGATCGAACTCCCGACCTTCGCATTGCGAACGCGACGCTCTCCCAGCTGAGCTACCGCCCCAAATCAAGCAAGACCGCAACTATACCTTATTTTTTCTCGCGTGTGAAAGCCGCCTGCCGGCTGTGCGCCGGTGCGGTCATGTCTGTGAAATATTGTTGACGTAGCAACTACATGGCCGATATGATGCGCGCCAAAGGGGCATACGAGAGAATCGGCGCGACTCCGCGCCCGCCGTCCCGACGCCAGGAGCGAACCGATGATCAAGCAGTCAGGCGGCGCCGCAATCGTGCGCAGTTTGTTCCAATGCCTGCTGGGGCTGGGCCTGTCCGCCGGCCTCGTGTCCGCGCATGCGCAGGCCGGGTTCCCGTCCAAGCCCATCCACCTGGTGGTGCCCGCGCCGCCGGGCGGCGCCGGCGATACTTCGGCGCGCGCCATTGCCCGCCACATGGCCGACACCCTGAAGCAGCAGGTCGTGGTCGAGAACAAGCCGGGCGCCGCGGCCACCATCGGTTACCGCAGCCTGGCCAGCGCGGCGCCCGACGGCTATACCGTCGGCCTGGTGCCGGTGGCCGGCACCGCCATCGCCACCGTCACCTACAAGGACCTGCCGGACATCGACCGCAGCTTCGACATCGTCGCGGGCATCGCCGACGCGCCCCATGTGCTGGTGGTGCCGGCTTCGCTGGGCGTCAAGGATATCGAGGGCTTGCTCGCCCTGTTGAAAAGCCGGCCAGGCCACTACAACTACGCTTCGCAGGGCGCCGGTTCGCTGTCGCATATCGAATCGGCGGTGTTCCTGGACGCGGCCGGCGTGTCGGTCACGCACGTGCCCTACAAGGGCAGCGCCGAGGCCCTGCCGGGGCTCATCGGGGGCGAGACCAGCCTGATGTTCGACAGCGTGTCCTCGGTGCTGCCGCACGTGCGGTCCGGCAAGCTGGTCGCGTTGGCGACGGCGGCGAGCCGGCGCGTGCCCCAATTGCCCGACGTGCCCACCATGGCCGAACTGGGCTATGACCTGAAGGCCGACAACGCGTTCGTGCTGCTGGTGCCGGCCGGCACGCCGCCCGGGCACACCCAGGCGCTGACCGAAGCGGTGCGCGCAGCCCTCGCTAGCGCGGAAGTGATCGCCACCCTGGAAAACACCGGCATCGTGGCGAAGTTCACCGCGCCCGCGGCGTTCCGCGATGTCATCGCGCAGGAATTCGCGCTGTGGCCCGGCCTGGCCCGCAAGCTGGCCGCCTCCTCCCACTGAAGCCGCGCCCCGGGCGCTCTGACTGGAATCCGCCATGCCCGCTTTCGACGGCTCTGACTGGGCCTTTCCCTACACGTCGCAACGCATGCCGGCGTTGGCCGAAAACATGGCCTGCACCGAGCAGCCCCTGGCCACGCAAGCGGCGCTGGCGGCGCTGGCCGCCGGCGGCAACGCCGTCGATGCCGCCATCGCCGCCGGCATCACGCTGACCGTGGTGGCGCCCTGCATGAACGGCATCGGCGGCGATGTCTTCGCCATGGTCTGGGACGGCGCGCGCCTGCACGGCCTGAATGCCTCCGGCCGGGCGCCGCAGGCCTGGACGCCGGAATACTTTGGCAAGTACAGCGCCATGCCCGCCCGCGGCTGGGACTCGGTCACCGTACCGGGCGCCGTCTCGGGCTGGGTGGCCTTGTCCAGGAAGTTCGGCAAGCTGCCGTTCGGCGACCTGTTCGAAGCCGCCATCCGCTACGCGCGCGACGGCTACCTGGTCACCCCGATCGCGAGCCGGCAATGGCAGACCCAGATCGAAGACATCAAGGCCACGCCGGGCTTTGTCGAGGCCTTCGCGCCCGGCGGAAGGGCGCCCGCGCCGGGGCAGCGCTTCATCTGCCCGGGACAGGCCGCCACGCTGGAAGAGCTGGCCCGCACCCACGGCGAATCGTTCTACCACGGCGCGCTGGCCGAGCGCATCGCGGCGTATGCGCAAGCCACGGGCGGGGCGTTGACGCAAGCCGACCTGGCCGCGCACCAGGTGGACTGGGTCGAGCCGATCTCGATGCCGTACCAGGACATCTCGCTGCACGAAATCGGGCCCAACGGGCAGGGCATCGGCGCCTTGATGGCGCTGGGCATGCTCGAGGCGATCGACGCCCATCGGCTGCCGCTGGATTCGGTCGATTATTTCCATGCGCAGATCGAAGCCATGAAGCTGGCGCTGGCCGACCTGCAGCGCTATGTGGCCGATAGCCGCCACATGCGGGAAGTCACTGCGCCGCAGTTGCTGGATCAGGCCTACCTGGCGGCGCGCGCGCGCGATATCGATGCCGGGGCGGCCCGGTATCCCGGTCCCGGCCTGCCGCTCAAGGGCGGCACCACCTATCTGACCACCGCCGACGCCAGCGGCATGATGGTCTCGTTCATCCAGTCGAATTTCAAGGGTTTCGGCTCCGGGCTGGTCGTTCCGGACACCGGCATCGCCCTGCACAATCGCGGCTGGGGCTTCAATTTGATTCCCGGCCACCCGAACCAGGTCGGCCCCGGCAAGCGGCCTTTCCACACGATCATCCCCGGCTTCCTGATGCGCGGCGGCCAGCCGTTGATGAGCTTCGGCGTCATGGGCGGGTCGCTGCAGGCCCAGGGCCACGTGCAGGTCACGACGCGCATCGCTCATGGGCAGAATCCCCAGGCGGTGGTGGACGCGCCGCGCTGGCGCATTCTCGAGGACAACGTCACCGTGCTGGTGGAATGGAACTTCCCGGAAGCCGCGATCGCCGGATTGCGCAGCAAGGGCCACCAGGTGACGGTCGCGCCGCGCTTCTCGGATGAGTTCGGCGGCGCGCAGGCGATTGCCCGGCTGGCCGATGGCTACCTGGGGGCGTCGGACCACCGCAAGGACGGCCACGCCGGCGGCTGGTAGCCGCCGCGTGCCAGGTCAGCGCGCCTTGCCGGACTTCTCCGCGTAGGCCTCTTCCAGTAGCGTTTCGGCCTGCTTGATGAGGGTCTGCATGGCTTTTTCGAAAGTCTCCAGCTCGCCGGCGCTCAGGCAACTGGCCAGGCGCTGCTGGCGCGCCAGGCTCAGCGGCATGCCCTGCTCGTACTTTTGCCGGCCCGCCGCCGTCATGTCCACCAGGATGCGGCGGCCGTCGGTGGGGCTGGGGACGGTGTAGACCAGCTTCTTTTCCAGCAGCTCGGCCACGGCCCGGCTGACCTGGCTCTTGTCGTAGCGGCAGAAATCGGCGATGTCCTGCACGTACTGCGCCCCGCCGTGGGCGATGCACAGCAAGACGCGCCACTGTCGCACCGACAGCCCCAGGTTCGTATCCAGGATGACTTCGATACCGCGATTCAGCAACTGGCTGAGGGTCAGCACACGGTATGCGAGCAGTTCGGTGGGGACGATGCTGGCCACGGGCTTCTTCGTCTGCGATCGTGCCATGGCGGTTCCGGCGGCCTGGAACGGCCTCAGCCCAGTTCCAGAGTGGCGACCACCGGGGTATGGTCGGACGGCTGCTCGTTGGAGCGGGGCGCCTTGTCGATGACGCAGGCCACGCAGCGCTGGGCGAGCGGCTCGGACAGCAGGATATGGTCGATACGCAGCCCGGCGTTGCGGCGGAAGGCGAACTGGCGGTAGTCCCACCAACTGAAGGATTTCTCCGGCTGGTCGAACTGGCGGAACGAATCGGTCAGGCCCAGGTCGAGCAAGGCGCGGAAGGCGGCGCGCTCCGGCTCGGACACCAGCACCTGGCCGACCCACTTGGCCGGGTTGTGCACGTCCTCGTCGGCCGGCGCCACGTTGTAGTCGCCCAGCAGGGCCAGCCGGGGGTAGGCCTTGAGCTCTTCGGCCAGCCAGTCGCGCAATTGCCGGAACCAGTCCAGCTTGTACACGTATTTGTCGGAATCGAGCGACTGGCCGTTGGGGCAATACGCGCAAATGACCCGCACGTCGCCGCCCGGCGCGGGCAGGGTCACGGCCAGCAGCCGCTGCTGCGGATCGTCCATGCCGGGAATGTTGCGCACCATGGCCGAACCCGGCTCGCGCGACAGGATGGCCACGCCGTTGTAGGTCTTCTGCCCGGCCCACACCGCGTGGTAGCCCATGCGCGTGAACTCGTCCAGCGGGAACTTGTCGTCGGCCAGCTTCAGCTCCTGCAGGCACAGGGCGTCCACGGGGTTGGCGGCCAGCCAGTCCAGGACTTGCGGCAGGCGGACTTTCAGGGAATTGATGTTCCAGGTGGCGAGTTTCATGTCGTGGGCGGGGCCTTTATTTCTCGGGTTTCCGGCCGGTTTGCTCAGATTCTCGCCGGCTGGCTACCATCTGGCTACATATTCCGCGCGGTTGATTTTGATGGCGCGCCGGCAGGATAGGGATGATACCGCGCCATCAAGCCGCCTTCTTGTTGCACTTGAGGAGCGCGCCCGCGGCCCCGGCACGTGACTTGCTGCTCGCTCAGGTTCTTGGGGGCAGTCAAGATGAACAACCAGACAATCGAAGTCCGGCGAACCGGCGCGGGGCAATTCGTCGCATGGGTAAAGGTTTGGCTGACGCGGGCGACTGGCGAAAGGGTTCCTGTACAGCAAGCCACAAAGCCATTCGAGACTGAGGAAGCCGCTCGGCGGGCGGCACGGGAACTGATAAGCCATCTGTTGCACTGATTTGCTGATGGGGGCCGGCCTTTCTTCCCGAGGCTCGATTGCAGGAGCAGCGAAAGCCGGGTGTCTGAACCGGCAGGCGGATGGTCTTTCGCTCGACCACAGGCGTATCATGAACAACTTACTCCTGATGAGGCTGATCATGCAGCGAATAATTACGGAGTACCAGATCCCGACTGGAGACTTCCGGAGAGTGAAGTACGTCGGGGCGATCAAAGACCGAGTCGATGATGGGAACAGCGTCCGGGTTTGGGCCGTGGATCCCCAGTCTCCCTTTTTCCAACAAATTGGCGCGGGGCCCGTCGACAGTTGGACCGACGTGCTGATCGACGTGGAAGATCCCGATTCGGCTGAGACCTTGGGCAGGCTGAAACGGGCCGTTGAAGCACGACTGGTACAGCAGCTGGGTTGAACGGTTCGTGAAGTTCGACAGCCCGCTTCGGGGGCTTTTTCTCGCCCTGTAGGCCGTCCACCCGTTTTTCATGGCATTTCCCGTGTAGACGCCTGCGGTATTCGGCAGCGGGTGATACAAGCAGTGCAATACAGGAGGGCGGTATGAGTGTGTTCAAGCGGCGGATTGAAGAACGGCATCGCCGGCTTCTTGCCGCCCAGGCAACGGAGCAGGACGTCAAAGCCGGACGCGAAGCGGCATTGAGGGCGCTGGAAGCGGAGGCCGGAGCTCTGCTCGAAACGATCATCCAATATCTCGAAGTCGAGAAGGCGGAGGCAAAGGCTGGCGGCTACATGGCGGAAGTCCACCGCATACGCGACGACCACAGTTCATCCGTCGGTGCAGAATTGAGCTTCGCATACATGGCCGACATGTTGCCATCTCAGGTGACGACACAATTCGGCTTTCGCATCACTATTGGCGAGGATCGGCAGGTGCAAGCGTCCTATGTCTGCCGTGAACGCGGCCAACGGCCATTGACGCTAATCCCGACCGAAGCGATAGGCGCCACCGACCAGGCCGGCATTCTGCCGCGCATTGAAGCATCGCTCGAAAAATTTGTCGAAGCGGCGGAGCAGGCCAAGGCCGGGCAACTTCCTCATTGACGCGACCCTGTCGATTCTCGTTATTGTGGTGCTCGACGGATGAGAGTGGCGGCGGCTGGCCGAGGTTCGGAAACGGTTATCGCAGGCTGATCAGAACACCAAGCGCCACGCCCGCTGCGACACAGATGCCCATCGTTTTCCATGGACTGTCGCGCGCGAAGTCGGTAGATGCATCCGCGGCATTTCCCAGACTATGTCTAGTCGCCGAGCATACCGAATCAAACCAACGATTGCTGTCGTCACCCGGCGATTCGCTGTTTTCGTGGCGGGAGTTGTTCGGTTCGTCTGCCGAAGCGGGGAGCGGTGCCTTGATCCCTGTTTGCGACTTGGAATCCGTGTCGTTATTCATTGAGTGCTCCTCGAAAGAGCGGAAATGCTCGTGGCCGCGGCATGCGTGGAGTCGGCGATTACAGTTGGTCTGCAGGCACCATGTCTTTGGCGTGTCGAGCGACCGGGAAGAACATTCTGCAGCCGGCTCCCGCGTCCGAGCGATGAGCCAGCGCACAGTGTTTGCCGGGCATGTTGCCGCTCGGCTCGACTTCAAGCGTACTGAGTCGTTTGTGGTCTGCGACCGGAGTCAAGACCGACGTTGGCTTGGGTCAGCTAACTCGGCCTCGGGTTACTGAGGGGTGCGTTGCTTGTTCGGATCGCTTTGGGCCTGCTTGCGCGCGGCATCGTCTTTTTGCTGTTGCGTCTGTTGCTCTTGCGACTGGCTGGGCGCTTGCTTCTTGTCGGCTTCATCCGGAGTGACGGAAGCAGCGAAGCGGGTAGGGAATGTCATGATGGTACCTCTTTGGTTGTTGTGGCTGGATGCCACCTCTTCACGGTGCGCCCTCGGCGCCTGATTCCCTAGCGGTCAATTGAAACAATTAATCATTTGATGGGCTATACACTGCACAAGGGTTCCTTGGCGGGCCGGCACGATCGGGGTACACAGCAGGGTGACGCCGGGCAATGGCCGTCTATTCCTGCCTTCAGGGTGTTGGAGAATGCGATGTGGATGTGCAGACATTGCGGCGCGGAAGCGAAGGCCGGGGCCATCAATGCCGAACGGGACGAGGACGGATTCTATTTCCGCTGTAAGGAGTGCCTTTGCCGCAATACACTGGTTGACGCAAGGCAGGGAGATGATGGCAATACGGTAGGGCTTATCCAGCCCGAGGCATGAGTCGAGGCAGGTTCAGGTCCGCTGGAGGCCGGCTAGGCGCCGCGGGCGGCGCCTAGCCGGGCGCGCATGGCCCGCTTGCGCAGCAGCGCGGCGAAGGCTCGGCCGGGCGGAGTCTGGGGCTGCTCGCGGTTCAGCAGCAGGCCCGGGGTGCGCATGGGGGTGGGGCTTTCCATGGGTATCAGGCGCAGCGCGGGGTCGGGGGCCAGGGCGCTGGGGGCCGCGATGGCGCCGACGGGCAGGCGCGCCACCATGCCCAGCATGGCGGCGATGGTATTGGCTTCGGCCACGACGTTGGGTTCGGCGCCCGCGGCGGCGAAACATTCGTCCAGCAGCCGCCGGGTGGAGAAGCTGGCCGGCAGCAGCACCAGGGGCTCGCGATGCAGCTCGATCATGCGGATGCGCTTGCGCGCCGCCAGCGGATGGGAAGCCGAGACCACCAGCACCAGTTCCTCGTTGAACAGGGGCTCGAACTGCAGGCCGCTGGCCGATTCGGGCCGGTAGGCCACCCCCAGGTCGAGCTGGCCCGCCTCCAGCCGCGCGGCGATCTGGTCCGCCGCCAGTTCTTCGATGATCACTTTCACCGTGGCGTGGCGTTGCAGGAAGCGCGCCACGCAGTCGGGAATGAAGCGCTGGTTGAAGGTGTGAGTGGTGCCCACGCGCAGTTCGCCCGTCATCGCGGCGGCGTTCTGCTTGAGCTCGCTCAGGCCCTGGTCGACCTCGCGCAGCGCGCGCGCCGCATAAGCCAGGAAAGTCTCGCCCGCGGCAGTGATGACGACGCGCTTGCCGACGCGGTCGAACAGGCGCTGGCCGATCTCGTCTTCCAGTTGGCGGATCTGGTGCGACAGCGTCGACTGGGTCACGTGCACCCGTTCGGCGGCGCGCGTGAAATTCAACGAGCCGGCCAGGGCGATGAAGTAGCGCAGGTGCCGCAGTTCCATGGTGTGCCCACCTAATGATCGATAGCATCAATGGTAAATCCATAAATTAATCATTTCCATGTTTCCTGAGCCATGGCTAGTCTTACGCCGGTACCGAAACCGCAGCAAGGAGCTCCCATGGGGAATGTACTGGACGGCATCCGGGTCATCGAGCAAGGCACTTTCATTACCGGGCCCGCCGCCGGCATGCTGCTGGCCGACCTGGGCGCGGACGTGATCAAGGTCGAACAGCCCCGCACCGGCGATCCGTTCCGGGCCTTCAAGGGCGGGCTGTACAGCCCGCACTACCAGACCTACAACCGCAACAAGCGCAGCATCGAACTCGATGCGCGGGACCCGGCGGACGCGCAGGTATTCGATTCGCTGATCCAGAGCGCCGACGTCTATATCCAGAATTTCCGGCCCGGCACCGCCGAACGCCTCGGCGCCGGCGAGGCGCGCCTGCGCGACCTGAATCCCGGCCTGGTGTACTGTGCCATCAGCGGGTTCGGGCAGACCGGCCCGGCCGCCGGGCGGCCCGCCTATGATACGGTGGCCCAGGCGGCCAGCGGTTTCCTGAACCTGCTGGTCAACCCCGCCAATCCGCGCGTCGTGGGGCCGGCGATCGCCGACGCCCTTACCGGCTTCTACGCGGCCTACGGCATCCTCGGCGCGCTGGTGGAACGGGCCCGCAGCGGCCGGGGCAAGCGGGTCGAGGTGTCCATGCTGGAAGCCATGTGCCACTTCAACCTGGATGCCTTCACCCACTACCTGTCGGAAGGCGAGATCATGGGCCCGTACAGCCGGCCCCGCGTGTCGCAGTCGTACACCTTGCGCTGCGCCGACGGCAAGTGGATCGCGCTGCACATGTCGTCGCCCGAGAAGTTCTGGCGCGGCCTGGCGGCCGCCATCGAGCGCCCCGGCCTCTTCGACGACGCGCGCTTTGCCACGCGGGAAGGCCGCATCGCGCACCAGGAGCAACTGATCGAGCTGCTGGGCGAGGTCTTCGCCACCCAGCCGCGCGATACCTGGTGCCGCCGCCTGCAGGAGCGCGACGTGCCGCACGCGCCCATGTACGACACGCGCGAAGCGCTGGAAGATCCCCAGGCCCGTCACCTGCAGATCGAGATCGAGGGCGTGCACCCGCAGCGCGGCCCCTGGAAGACGGTGCGCTCGCCGGTGACGTTCGACGGCCAGCGTCCCACGCACGTGCGGCCGCCGCCCGTGCTGGGCGAACACAACGACGAGATTCGCGCGGCCCTGCGCAATGCCCGGGCTTGACGCCGGCCGTCCATTTCACCATTTCACGACCGCGAGCAGTTCATGAAAATCGGCAAACAAACGGCGCCCCGCACCTCGATCTGCACTTCTGACGAACACACCATCGTGGTGCGCGGCGCGGACCTGTGCCAGGACCTGATCGGCAAGATGGGGTTTGGCGACTATTTCTATTTGCTGGTGACGGGCCGCCGCCCGGATGCGGCCGCCAGCGCGGTGCTGAACGCCACCCTGGTGGCGATCGCCGAGCATGGCCTGGTGCCCAGCGTGCAGGCCAGCCGCATGACGCTGGCCGCCGCGCCGGATGCGCTGCAGGGCGCGGTGGCCGCCGGCATCCTCGGGTGCGGATCGGTGATCCTGGGCGCGTCCGAGACGGCCGGGCGGCTGTTCCACGAGATCGAGACGCGCGCCGGGCCCGGCGGCGACATTGGCGCTGCGGCGCGCGCCGTCGTGGCCGAGTACCGGGCCGACCGGCGCGCCATTCCAGGCTACGGGCACCCGCTGCACAAGGAGCGCGACCCGCGCGTGGCGCGCCTGTTCGAGGTGGCGCGCGCAAGCGCGGCCGGCCTGCAGTACGTGGCCATCGCCGAGGCGGTCGAGGCGGTGATTCCGCAGGTCGTGGGCAAGGACCTGCGGTTGAATGTTTCGGCGGCGATCCCCGCCGTGCTGCTGGGCATCGGCTTTCCCCTGGCCGCGCTCAAGGGCGTGCCGATACTGGCGCGCGCCGCCGGCCTCATTGCGCACCTGACCGAAGAGCAGGAGGCGCCGATCGGGTTCGCCCTGTCGTACCAGGCCGGCCGCGCGGTGCAATACGAGGGCGCGCTGCCCCCGGGGTTTGCCGCGCAGCGCCCGTAGGCGTTGCAAATCGCGGCGCGCCGCCGGCATGGCTCGCCGCACATACTCATCATAACGAGGAGACAACCATGAAACCGCTCGATCACCATTCCAACGGCCGGCGGACACGCCGCAAATTGCTGGGCGCCGCATTGTTGGCCGGCGTGCTGGGGCTGCCGGCCGTGGCCGCGCAGGCTGCCGCGTTCCCCGAGCGTGCGGTGCGCATGGTGGTGCCGTTCGGTCCGGGCACCACCACCGACACCATCGCGCGCATCGTGGCCGAGGCCATGGCCAAGCCGCTGGGCCAGCAAGTGGTGGTGGAAAACAAATCCGGCGGGGGCGGCACCATCGGGACGGCTCAGGTGGCGCGGGTCCAGCCCGATGGCTATACGCTGGTGATGGGCACGGTGGGCACGCACGCGATCAACCAGGCCCTGTACAAGAATCCCGGCTACGACCCGCTGGAGGACTTCGCGCCGGTGGCGTTCGTGGGCCAGACGCCGACTTTCCTGGTCACGGGAAGCGGATCGGGCATCCAGTCGCTCAAGGACCTGGCCGCCGCCGCGGGCAAGGCGCCCGGCGTGGCGTTCGCCTCGGCCGGCAGCGGCACGTCCGGCCACCTGGCCGGCGAATTGCTCAAGGCGCGGCTGGGCGGCGAAATGCTGCACGTGCCCTACAAGGAGGGCGGGCTGGCCGTGTCCGACGTGATGTCGGGCCAGGTGCAGTTCATGTTCTACCATCCCGCCGCGGTACTGCCGCACATCCAGGCCGGCAAGCTGCGCGCCCTGGGAGTATCCAGCGCCCGCCGCAGCAGCGCCGCGCCCGATGTGCCCAGCATCGCCGAGCAGACCGGCAGCGATTTCGACCTGGTGGCTTGGTTCATGCTGTACGCGCCGGCCGCCACGCCCGAACCGGTGCTGGCCGTGCTGCGCCAGGCGGCGCAGCAGGCCCTGGGCGATCCGCAGGTGCTCGAGCGCCTGGCCGGGCAGGGCGTTGAACCGGGCGGCGAGTCCACCCGCGACCTGGCCGGTTTCGAACGGGCCGAGATCGCCAAGTGGTCGGATCTGGTGCGGAAATCCGGCGCCCAGGTGAACTGAGGCGAGCCTCGCGCGGGCGTCCGGCGGCAGGCGCGCGGCCTAGGCCTACTGCGTCAGCGTGGAAATGAACGCCGCCGTGCGCGCGTCGCGCGGCCGGCTGAACAGTTCGGCCGAGGGGCCGGATTCCACCACGCGGCCTTCCTGCAGGAACACCGCCTCGCGCGAGATGGCGGCGGCCAGGCGCAGGTCGTGGGTGGCCATCAGCATGGTCATGCCTTCGCTGGCCAGCTGCTTGAGCACCTCGACCACTTCGGCCGCCAGGCCGGGGTCGAGCGCCGAGGTGGGCTCGTCGCACAGCAGCACGCGCGGCGAGGGGGCCAGCGCGCGGGCAATGGCCACGCGCTGCTGCTGCCCGCCGGACAGGTTGAGCGGCCAGGCGTCGGCCTTGTCGCGCATGCCGACCTTGGCCAGCAGTTCCAGCGCGCGCTCGCGGGCACGCGGCCGCGGCCACTTCTGCACCGTGACCAGGCCTTCCATGACATTGTCGATGACGGTCTGGTGCGGGAACAGCTGGAAGTTCTGGAACACCATGCCGGTCTGCTTGCGCACGCGCTGGACGGCGTCGCGCTCGGGCTTGCGCTGCGGGTCGAACCGCACGGTCTCGTCGCCCAGCTGCAGTGTGCCGCCCTCCGGGATCTCCAGCAGGTTCACGCAGCGCAGCAGCGTGCTCTTGCCGCTGCCGGACGGGCCGATCAGCGCGGTGACGCTGCCTTCGGCGATGGCGACGTCGACCTTGTCCAGTACATGGTGGTCGCCGAAGAATTTGTCGATCTGCGTCAGCGCGATCATCGGTTCCTCTCGGAAAACACCGCGTGCTGGCCGAAGCGCCGCTCCAGCCGCACTTGCGCGGCCGACAGCGCCGAGCTGAACACCAGGTAGATCAGGGCGGCCTCGGTGTAGAGAATCAGCGGCTCGTAGGTGACCGCGGCGATGCGCTGGGCGGCCTGGAAGATCTCCGGCACGGTCAGCACGGCGGCCAGCGAGGTGTCCTTGACCAGCGAGATGAACGAGTTGGCCAGCGGCGGCACGGCCACGCGCGCGGCCTGCGGCAAGACGGTGCGGCGCATGGCCTGGCCGCGCGTCATGCTGAGCGAGTAGGCGGCTTCCCACTGGCCCTTCGGGATGGACTCGATGGCGCCGCGGATCACCTCGGAGTTGTAGGCGCCGACGTTGAGGGTGAAGCCGATCAGGGCGGCCGGCAGCGGGTCGAGCACGATCCCCGCGCTGGGCAGGCCGTAGAAGATCACGAACAACTGCACCAGCAGCGGCGTGCCGCGGATCAGCCATACATAGAAGCGCACCAGCGCCACCAGCGGGGCCGGGCCGAACAGGCGGATCAGCGCCACCACGAAGGCCAGCACCAGCCCGCCCGCGAAGGACAGCAGCGTCAGCGGCACCGTGAACACCAGCCCCGCGTGCAGCAGGGGCCAGAATGAATCGATCATCAACTGCAGCCAGGCGGGCACGATGGCGTGTCTTCCTTGGAAGGGTGGCTCGGCGGACGGAGGCGGGGCGGCTTACTGGGCCGACAGGTCGGTGCCGAAGTACTTTTCCGAAATGGCCTTGTAGGTGCCGTCGGCCTTCATGTCGGCCAGCGCCTTGTTGATGGCCGCGCGCAGCTCGGGGTTGCCCTGGCGGATCAGTACGCCCGATTCGCTGAACTCGGCGCTCTTGTCGCTGTCGACGATCTTCACCTTGGCGTTGGGCTTCTGCTTCTTGAAGTCCAGGAACGACAGGTTGTCGTTGATGGTGGCGTCGACGCGGCCCGACATCAGCAGGTCGATGCTCTCGTTGAAGCCCTGCACGGCCACCACCTGGGCGCCGTACTTCTGCGCCAGCTTGCCGAAATTGCTGGTCAGCGTATTAGCCGAGCGCTTGCCCTTGATGTCCTCGAAGCGCTTGATCTCGGTGTTGTCGTCGCGCACGATCAGCACCGCCTGCGAGGCGATGTACGGGTCGGAGAAGTCGTACTTGGCCTTGCGCGCATCGGTGATGCCGACCTGGTTGATCACGGCGTCGTAGCGCTTGACGTCCAGCCCGGCGATCAGGCCGTCCCACTTGCCTTCGACGAATTCCGCCTTGACGCCGAGGCGCTCGGCGATGGCGCGGCCGATTTCCACGTCGAAGCCGGTGAGCTTGCCGGAGGCGTCGTGATACGTGAACGGCGCATAGGTGCCTTCGGTGCCGATCTTGAACACGCCGGCCGACTTGATGGCGGCCAGGCCGTCCTGGGCATGGGCGGCGGCCGCCACGGTGAGTTGTAGTAGTCCGGCCAGCAGAATCGAGCGCAATTTCATGGTGGTGCTCCAGTGGATGGTGTCATGCGCGCCGGCGCCGCCTTGTGGGCCGCGCCGGGGAAACGAACACTGTAACAACCAGCCTATTTTTCCACAAAGCATGAAGAATCGTAAGAATATTGCCGGCGGTTATTAGGCGGCGCCGTGCCCGCGCCGCCCGCGGCGGCGCTCAGCGCGCGCGCAGCAGGCGCAGGCCGTTGGCCACCACCAGCAGGCTGGCGCCCACGTCGGCGAACACGGCCATCCACAGGGTGGCGTGGCCGGCGGCGGCCAGCACCAGGAACACCGCCTTGATGCCCAGCGCCAGCGCGATGTTCTGCACCAGAATGCGGTGCGTGGCGCGCGACAGGCGCACGAACTGGCCGATCTTGCGCAGGTCGTCATCCATCAGCGCCACGTCGGCCGTCTCGATGGCCGTGCCGGTGCCGGCCGCACCCATGGCGAAGCCGATGTCGGCGCGCGCCAGCGCCGGCGCGTCGTTGATGCCGTCGCCCACCATGCCGACCTTGCCGGCCGCGCCGAGCTTGGCCTCGACGGCGCGCAGCTTGTCCTCGGGCAGCAGTTCGCCATGGGCTTCGTCGATGCCGGCCTGTTCGGCCACCGCCCGCGCGGTGCGGACGTTGTCGCCGGTCAGCATGAGCGTGCGCACGCCCAGGCGGTGCAGGCCGGCGACTGCTTCGGCGCTGCCGGGCTTGAGGGTGTCGGCCACCGCCGCCAGCGCCACGGCGCGGCGGCCGTCGGCCAGCGCGATGGCGGTCTTGCCTTGCTGCTCCACGGCTTCGATGCGGGCCTGCAGGTCGGGCGTGGCCACGCCCAGTTCGCGCATCAGCCGCAGGTTGCCCAGGTGCCAGGTCTGTCCGCCGATGCGGCCGCGCACGCCGCGTCCCGGCAGGGCGGCGAAATCGCGCACTTCCAGCAGCGGCGCGGGCGCCGCGCCGGCGGCATGGGCTTGCGCCACGGCGCGCGACACCGGGTGGTCGGAGCGCGCGGCCAGGCTGGCGGCCAGCAGGGCCGGCGCGGCCGCGCCGGGTTCGGGCGGGACCAGGGTGTCCAGGTCGGTGCAGACCGGCTTGCCGTGGGTCAGCGTGCCGGTCTTGTCGAGCGCCAGCCAGGCGAGCCGGCGGCCTTCTTCCAGGTACACGCCGCCCTTGATCAGGATGCCGCGGCGCGCCGCCGCGGTCAGCCCGCTGACGATGCTGACCGGCGTGGAGATGACCAGCGCGCAGGGGCAGGCGATGATCAGCAGCGCCAGCGCGCGGTAGATCGCGTCCAGCCACGGCTGGCCCCAGATGAGAGGCGGCGCCACGGCCACCAGCAGCGCCAGGATCACCACCACCGGCGTGTACACGCGCGAGAAGCGGTCGATGAAGCGCTGGGTCGGGGCACGCGCGCCCTGGGCCTGCTCGACCGCGTGGATGATGCGCGCCAGGGTGGTCTCGCCGGCCGCGGCGGTGACGCGGTAGTCGAACGCGCCGGTGGTGTTGACGGTGCCGGCGTACACGGTGTCGCCCACTGCCTTGTCGACCGGCAGGCTCTCGCCGGTGATGGCGGACTGGTCCACCGCCGAGGAGCCGTCGGCCACGATGCCGTCGGCGGCGATGCGTTCGCCGGGCCGCACGCGCACCCAGTCGTCATGGCGCAGCTGCGCCACCGGCACTTCGGCCCACGAGCCGTCGGCCTGGCGCGCCGTCGCCACTTGCGGCGCCAGGTCGAGCAGGTCGCGCACCGCGTGGCGCGCGCGGTCCAGCGCGCGCGCCTCGATCAGCTCGGCCACGTTGAACAGGAACATCACCATGGCGGCCTCGGGCCACTGGCCGATCAGGACGGCTCCCGTGACGGCGATGCTCATCAGCGCGTTGATGTTGAGATTGCCGTTGCGCAGGGCGATCCAGCCCTTGCGGTAGGTGCCCAGGCCGCACGCCAGGATGGCGGCCAGCGCCAGCACGGCCGCGACCGCCGTGGGCAGGGCGGCGAAGTGGGCGGCTTCCGACAGGGCGGCCAGCACGCCGCCGGCGGCCAGCCAGTAGCCATGGCCGCGGCGCCCCGCCGGCGCGGCGGCGGGCGTCGCATCGTCGTCGGCCAGCACCTCGGGCGTCATGTCCAGCGATTTGATGGCGGCCACCACCTTGTCCAGCGCGCCCTCGCCATGCGCGACCGTCAGCACCCGCTGCATCAGGTTGAAGTGCATGCCATGCACGCCGGGCAGGGCGCCCAGCTTCTTGCGGATCAGGGTCTCCTCGGTGGGGCAGTCCATCTGGCCGATGCGCAGCCGCGCCAGCCGCTGGCCTGGGCCGGCGCGCAGCGGCGCCGCCTCGGCGCGGCGGCCGGCGGCGGGGTGCGCATGCCCGGCATGGTCGTGGCCGGCGTGGTCGTGGCCGCAGCAGGCCGGGGAGTCGGAAACAGGGTGGGTCATGGCTCGGATCGGGGTCCATTCAAGAGCATTGACGGCATTGCACACCCTGGAGTTACTATAGGGTCAAGCGGCCGTACCCGGCCGATTTCCTGTGGAGGCAGCCATGAAGATCGGCGAACTCGCCAAGGCGGCCGGCACGACCGTCGAAACCGTGCGCTATTACGAAAAAGAGGGCTTGCTGCCCGCGCCGGAGCGTGGCCTGAACAATTACCGCAGCTATGGCGCGCCGCACCTGGAGCGGCTGCGCCTGATCCGCAATTGCCGCGCGCTGGACATGACGCAGGAGGAGATCCGGGCCATCCTGCAACTGGCCGACGACCACCGCGCCGGCTGCGGCCCGATCAACGCGCTGTTCGACCAGCACATCGCCCACGTGGATGCCCGCATCGCCGAGCTGTTGCAGTTGAAGGGCCAGCTTTCCGAACTGCGCCGGCGCTGCCTGTCGGCGCGGCCCGATACCGACGACTGCGGCATTCTGCACGGCCTGTCCGAAATGCAGGTCGAGGAACGCCCCGAGCGCCACACCCACCTGGGCTGAGCGCGGCCAAGACCTTGGCCGGGGCGGGGGGATAGGGCCGGCCCGCGCGGGGGCTGTCGTATGATGAGAATGTTTCTCGAATAGGCTGACGCTTACCCATGACCGTTTCTCCCCTGCATGCCCTGGCTTCCCGCCGTTCCATGAAGTTCCTGCGCGCGCCCGCGCCCAAGCAGGAAGAGCTCGACCAGATTTTCCAGGCCGCCATGAGCGCGCCGGACCATGGCAAGTTGCGTCCCTGGCGTTTCGTGCTGATTCGCGGCGAGGCCATCGGCCGCCTGGCCGACCGCGCCCTGGACGCGGTCAAGCGCAGCGGCGACCCGCGCATGACGCCGGAAAAGGAAAAATCGGTGCGCCAGTGGATGAGCGAAGTGCCGCTGTTCGTGGGCCTGGCCCACAAGATCGAGCACGACAACCCCAAGGTGCCGGAGCAGGAGCAACTGCTGGCCACCGGCGCCTCGGTGATGAACATCCTGAACGCCACCCACATGCTGGGCTACGGCGCGTTCTGGAGCACCGGCATGGGCACCTACCTGGAGGAAGTCCAGGAAGCCCTCGGGCTGGACCCGCTGGACTACCGCTTCCTGGGCTTCCTGGCGATCGGCACGCCGGCCTGCGCGGTGCCGCCGGCCGAGCGGCCGGACTACCGGGAATTTGTCACGGAGTGGACCGGGCAGTAGCCCGGTCCCTCGGGGCCGCCTGCCTTCAGGCGGTTTCCTGCAGGACGCGCTGCGCTTCCTCGCGCACGCGTTCCGGGGCGGTGCCGCCGACGTGCTTGCGCGCCGCCACCGAGCCTTCCAGCGTCAGCACCGCATGGACGTCGTCGCCGATGCCGGGGTGGTAGGCCTTGAGGTCGGCCAGCGGCAGGTCGGCCAGGTCGCAGCCGCGCTGTTCGCAGTCGCGCACGGCGTGGGCCACCACTTCGTGGGCGTCGCGGAACGGCACGCCCTGCTTGACCAGGTAGTCGGCCAGGTCGGTGGCGGTGGCGAAACCCTGCAGCGCGGCGGCGCGCATGTTGTCGGCCTTGACCTTGATGCCGGCGGCCATGTCCGCGAAGATGGTCAGCGTGTCGCGCAGGGTGTCGACCGTGTCGAACAGGCCTTCCTTGTCTTCCTGGTTGTCCTTGTTGTAGGCCAGCGGCTGGCCTTTCATGAGGGTCAGCAGGGCCATCAGGTGGCCGTTGACGCGGCCGGTCTTGCCGCGCGCCAGCTCCGGCACGTCGGGGTTCTTCTTCTGGGGCATGATCGAGCTGCCGGTGCAGAAGCGGTCGGCCAGGTCGATGAAGCCCACGCGCGGGCTGATCCACAGCACCAGTTCTTCGGACAGGCGCGACACATGGGTCATGATCAGCGCGGCGGCGGCGCAGAATTCAATGGCGAAGTCGCGGTCGGACACGGCGTCCAGCGAGTTGCGGCACACGCCGTCGAAACCCAGCGTGCGGGCCACGCGTTCGCGGTCGATGGGGAAGCTGGTGCCGGCCAGCGCGGCGGCGCCCAGCGGCAGCCGGTTGACGCGCTTGCGGCAGTCGGCCAGCCGCTCGGCGTCGCGGCCGAACATTTCGGCATACGCCAGCAGGTGGTGGCCGAAGGTGACCGGCTGGGCCACCTGCAGGTGCGTGAAGCCCGGCATGATGGTGCCGGCGTGTTCCAGCGCGACGCTGGCCAGCGCATGGCGCAGCTTGCGCAGCAGGGCGATCAGGCCGTCGATCTCGGCGCGCAGCCACAGGCGGATATCGGTGGCCACCTGGTCGTTGCGCGAGCGGCCGGTGTGCAGGCGCTTGCCGGCGTCGCCGACCAGCTCCACCAGGCGTTTTTCGATGTTCAGGTGCACGTCTTCCAGGTCGAGCAGCCACTGGAAGGTGCCGGCGTCGATTTCCGACAGGATCTGGGCCATGCCGCGCTCGATGTCGGCCAGGTCCTGGGCCGGGATGATGCCCTGCGCCGCCAGCATTTCGGCGTGCGCCAGCGAGCCCTGGATGTCGTGGCGCGCCAGGCGCTGGTCGAAATCCACGGACGCCGTGTAGCGCTTGACGAGTTCGGAAACCGGCTCGGAGAACCGGGCGGACCAGGCTTGCGCCTTGTTGGCGAACTGGTTTTGGTCGGAGGAGGGTGTTTTTGCCATGATGGGCGGAATTATAGGGCTAGGGACCGGCGACGCCGGCAAACCGCCCGGCGCCGCCCAGGTATCCGGCGCCGCCCGGCGGCGGGGCCACTTGTTGGATAATTCGGGCAAGCCATCTGAAGGAGCCCGGATTTGGCAATCGAATGGGAATGGGAACGCCTGGTGACGCGGCTGGGCGAATACGTGCCGACCCATGCCTGGGGCCAGACGCTGCTGGGCGTCGGCGTGCTGGTGCTGGCGGCCCTGATCGCGCAGTGGGTCGGGGCCCGGATCGTGCTGGCCTGCGCGCACCGGCTGCTGATCCTGACCGGCCGCGAGAACTGGGACAAGGCCCTGCGGCGCCGGCGCGCCTACCAGAACTTCTGGTATGCCGTGCCGTTCGCCGTGGTGTCCATGGGCATCGGCCTGGTGCCGCACGTCGAGCCGGCCGCCGCCGTGGTGGGGCGGCTGGCCCACGCCGCCGCCTGGATCTGCCTGTTCATGGCGGCCAGCGGCGTGCTGAGCGCCTGGCAGGACACCTATTCCGCCACCACGCGGGCACAGACGCGTTCCATCAAGGGCTACATCCAGATCGGCAAGCTGATGCTGATCGCCATCTGCACGGTGCTGGTGCTGTCGATACTGCTGGACCGCTCGCCGCTGTGGATGATCTCCGGCCTGGGCGCGCTGTCGGCGGTGCTGCTGCTGGTGTTCAAGGACACGCTGCTGTCGCTGGTGGCCAGCACCCAGCTCACCTCCAACGACATGCTGCGCATCGGCGACTGGATCGAGATGCCCCAGTCGAACGCCGACGGCTTCGTGCGCGACATCGCCCTGCATACCGTCAAGGTGCAGAACTGGGACAACACCGTCACCACGGTGCCCACCTACAAGCTGTTTTCCGAGAGCTACCGCAACTACCGCCACATGTTCGAGTCGGGCGGGCGGCGCATCAAGCGCACGCTGCGGGTGGACGCCACCAGCGTGCGCTTCCTGGCCGACGACGAGGCCGAGCGCCTGATGCGCTTCCGGCTGCTGCACGATTACCTGGCGGCCAAGCGGACCGATCTGCTGCAGACCAACAGCACGCTGGACGAAGAACTGGCGCGGCTGCCGGCTAACCGGCGGCGGCTGACCAATATCGGCACCTTCCGCGCCTATGCGCTGGCCTATCTGAAGCGGCATCCGGAGATCCGCCAGGACATGTCGATGATGGTGCGCATGATGGAACCGCAGTCCGACGGCATCCCCATCGAGGTCTATTGCTTCACCGCCCTGACGGCCTGGGTGGAGTACGAGCGCATCCAGGGCGACGTGTTCGACCACCTGCTGGCCATCCTGCCCGAACTGGGCCTGCGCCTGTACCAGCAGCCCTCGGGTGCCGACATCGGCGCCATGGGCGAGGGCCTGGGCCAGGCGCTGCGGCGCGACCTGGCGCGGGAACGCGCCCTGGACGGCGCGGCCGGGCCGGCGGTGCTGGACGATGCTCCCGGGGCCGGCATGCGATAATTTTCAGTCCGTATTCAACCGATCTGGAACCGTAGTCCATGAGCGCTGCCCGGGTTGCAATCGCGCAAATCAACGCCCACGTGGGCGACATCGCCGGCAATGCGGCCCGCGTGCTCGAGGCCGCCCGCGCGGCCCACGGGCAGGGGGCCGACGTGCTGGTCACGCCCGAACTGGTGCTGACCGGCTATCCGCCCGAAGACCTGCTGCTGCGCCCGCATTTCGTCGAGCGCCAGGAAGCCGCGCTGGCGCAGTTGCGCCAGGACACCGCCGGCCTGGCCGGCCTGCACCTGCTGGTGGGCCACGTACTGGCGCGCGGCGGCAAGCTGTACAACGCCGCCACGGTGCTGTGCGAAGGCAAGGTGGTCGGCGCGTACTGCAAGCGCGAGCTGCCCAATTACTCGGTGTTCGACGAACAACGCTATTTCTCGGCCGACGACCAGCCGCTGGTGTTCGAGGTCAAGGGCGTGCGCTTCGGCGTGAACATCTGCGAGGACATCTGGTTCGACCGCGCGCCGCGCGCCGCCGCGCAGGCGGGCGCGCAGGTGCTGCTGGTGCCCAATGCCTCGCCCTACAACACCGGCAAGCAGGAAGAGCGCCTCCAGGTGGCGCGCCGCTGCGCGCAGGACACGGGCTGCGCCGTGATCTACGCCAACATGGTGGGCGGCCAGGACGAGCTGGTGTTCGACGGCGCCTCGTTCGCGCTCGACGCGCAGGGCCGGCCGGCCGCGCGGCTGCCCGACTACACCGAGGGCGTCGACGTGGTCGAGGCCGATGGCTCGGGCGCCGTCCGTCCCGTGTCGCGGCATGCCGATGTCAAGCCATACTGCCTGGAAGAGCAGGTCTGGAACGCGCTGGTGCTGGCGGTGCGCGACTACCTGGGCAAGAACGGCTTCCCGGGCGCCATCATCGGGCTGTCGGGCGGCATCGATTCGGCCGTGGTGCTGGCGGTGGCCGTCGACGCCCTGGGCGCCGCCAACGTGCGCACGGTGATGATGCCGTCGCGCTACACGGCGGATATCTCCCAGACCGACGCCAGCGACATGGCGCAGCGCCTGGGCGTGCGCCATGACGATATCGCCATCGGCCCGGCGGTCGACGCGTTCGGCGCCATGCTGGCCCCGCAGTTCGCCGGCCTGCCGGTCGACGCCACCGAAGAGAACATCCAGGCGCGGGTGCGCGGCACGCTGCTGATGGCGCTGTCCAACAAGACCGGCCACCTGGTGCTGACCACCGGCAACAAATCCGAGCTCACCACCGGTTATTGCACGCTGTACGGCGACATGGCCGGCGGCTTCGCGGTCATCAAGGACGTCCCCAAGACGCTGGTGTACCGCCTGGCCGAATGGCGCAACCGCGAACGCGAAGTCATCCCGCGCCGCATCATCACGCGCCCGCCCTCGGCCGAGCTGCGGCCCGACCAGACCGACCAGGACAGCCTGCCGCCGTACGACATCCTCGACGGCATCATGGAGCGCTACATGGAGCGCAACCAGTCGGCCGCCGAGATCGTGGCCGCGGGCTTCCCGCAGGCGGCCGTCGAGCAGGTGGTGCGCCTGATCCGCGTCAACGAATACAAGCGCCGCCAGGCGCCGCCGGGGCCGCGCATCACGCCGCGCGCGTTCGGCCGGGATTGGCGCTATCCTGTCACCAACGGGTTCCGGGAAACTGTCTGAACCCGCGCCGCCTTCGATCTTTCCTCAGGACCACAACAACGTGAAACAAGTCACCGCCATCATCAAACCCTTCAAGCTCGACGAAGTCCGCGAGGCGCTGGCCGAGGTCGGAGTCAGCGGCCTGACCGTCACCGAGGTCAAGGGCTTCGGCCGCCAGAAGGGGCATACCGAGCTCTACCGCGGCGCCGAATACGTGGTGGATTTCCTGCCCAAGATCCGGGTCGAGGTGGTGCTGGCCGACGACATGGTCGAACCGGCCATCGAGGCGGTGATCAAGGCGGCCCGCACCGGCAAGATCGGCGACGGCAAGATCTTCGTCACCCCGGTCGAACAGGCCATCCGCATCCGCACCGGCGAGAACGGCGAACAGGCGCTGTAAGGGCGCCGGCACGGCCCGGCCGGGGATGGGCGGACCCGGCGCCAGGCGATGGCCCGGCCGACATGGGGACCCCGGTGTCAGGCACCTGCGGAGCCTGACACCTGCCGGTGGGGCAACCCAGGTGTCTGACACCTTGCGTGTCAGACACCGCGCACAGCCCCCAGGCTCTCAGCGCACCAACTGATTCATCTCCAGAATCGGCATCATCACCGCCAGCACGATCAGCAGCACGAAGCCGCCCATCAGCAGGATCAGCATCGGTTCCAGCAGGGCGGTCATGGCCATGGCGCGGCGCTCCAGGTCGCGCGACAGGTTCTGCGCGCCGCGCTCGAGCAGTTCCGGCAGGCGCCCGGTCTTCTCGCCGCTGGCGATCAGGTGGATCAACAATGACGGAAACACCTTCTGCGCCGCCAGCGCCGAGGCCAGCGGCGCGCCTTCGCGCACGCGCTCGGTGGCTTCATCGACGGCGCGGCGCAGGCGTTCGTTGCCCAGGGTGCGGCGAGCCGCGCCCAGCGCGCCCAGCAGGCTGACGCCGCTGCTGCTCAGGATGGCCAGCGTCGAGGCGAAGCGCGCCACGTCCACCCCCAGCACGAAGCGCCCCGCCAGCGGCAGCCGCAGCAGCCGCGCATGCCAGGCCTCGCGGCGCGCCGGCGCGCGCAGCGCGATGCGCCACAGCGAGAAGGCGGCCACCGCGCCGATGGCGCTGGCCCAGCCCCATTGGCGCACGAAATCGCTCAGCGCCAGCATGATGCGCGTCAGCAGCGGCAATTGCTGGTGCGCGTGGTCGAAGGCGGTGATGACCTGCGGCACCACATAGCCCAGCAGGAACGCGACGATGATGACCGATACGCAGGCCACCACGGCGGGATAGATGAACGCCGTCATCACCTTGCCGCGCAGCGCGTTGCGCTCTTCGATGTAGCCCGCCAGTTTCTCCATCACCTGCGCCAGGTCGCCGGATTCCTCGCCGGCGGCCACCAGCGCGCGATAGATCTCCGGAAAATCGCGCGGCCGCGTCGCCAGCGCATCGGCCAGCCGGAAGCCGGCCCGCACCTCATCGCGCACGCCGGTTAGCGCGGTCGCCACGTGGCGGCTCTCGGCCTGCTCCAGCGTCGCGCTCAGCGCGGCGTCCAGCGGCAGGCGCGCGGCCAGCAGGCTGGCGAGCTGGCGCGTCAGCCAGGCCAGCTCGCTGTCGGACAGGCGGCGCTGCAGCATGCCGGCGCCCGCGCCCTGGCGCGACGCCGCGGCCACCGTCGACAGCGGCACCAGGCCGCGGGCGCGCAACTGGTTGCGCGCGCCGCGCTCGGTCTCGGCATCGAGGGTGCCATGGACGATCTTCCCCACCAGGTCGGTGGCTTCGTAACGGAACGACGGCATGCGAAAAAGCCCGTGCTTTCAATGATTTCCAGGCCGCCACATTGACCGCGAAATATGACGATAGTGTTGCAGGGGTACCCCGTATACTCGGCCGCAATTTACTGCTCCTTTGCTGTTCACATATCTCATGCGCCGCCTCAGAAAAACCACCCTGGCTGTCCTGCTCGCCGTTGCGAATGCCGCGATGCCGCTGCCGCCTGTCTATGCCCAAGCGCAGCCGGCCGACCAGCGCGTCAGCCTGAATTTCGTCGACACCGATATCCCCGCGGTGTTGCGCGCGCTATCGTTATTCACGCAGCGCAATTACCTGGTCGATCCGCGCGTCAAGGGCAAGCTCACGCTGGTGTCCGGGCGCCCGGTCGATCGCGATACGGCGCTGGCCATGCTGGCGGGTGCGCTGCGCATGCAGGGCTATGCCATTGTCGAGGTCGACGGCGTGACGCGCGTGGTGCCCGAGGCCGACGCCAAGCTGCAGGGCAGCACCGTGGTGACGGACACGCCGCGGCGCAGCGGCGCGCCGGCGCCGGTGCCGATGGCCGACTTCGCGCGTGAAGCGCGCGGCAGCGAGGTCGTGACGCGCGTGTTCTCGCTCAAGTACGAGAACGCCGCGAACCTGCTGCCGGTGCTGCGGCCGCTGGTCCCGCCCAACAACCCCATCAACGCATATCCGGGCAACAACACCATCGTCGTAACCGACTACGCCGACAACCTGGACCGGATCGCCCGCGTGATCGCGCGGGTCGATGTGCCCAGCGCGATCGATACCGACGTGGTGCCGGTCAAGTACGGCGTGGCGTCGGACCTGGCCTCGCTGGCCACGCAGCTGCTCGACGCCCAGAACAACGATCCGACGCAGCGCATCGCCATGGTGGCCGATCCGCGCACCAACAGCGTGCTGGTGCGCGCCGGCAGTCCGGCCCGCACCAGGCTGGCCCGCGACCTGATCGAGAAACTGGATTCGCAATCGGCGCGGCCCGGCAATCTGCACGTGGTGTACTTGCGCAATGCGCAGGCCTCGCGCATGGCCGAAGTCCTCGGCGGCCTGCTGAGCAGCCAGGCCCTCAACGGCGCGGGCGGGGAGGGCGCCGCGGTCGGGTCGAACATGGGTGGCGGGACGGCAGCCAATTCGCGCAATCGCGCCAACACGTCCACGCGCGGCGCCAGCAGCATGCCGGTGAGCTCCGGCACGTCCGGCGGCCTGGGCGGCGGCAGCTCGTTCGGCCAGCAGCAGCAGATCGAGCGCGACGACGGCGGCGCCGGACAGGCGGTGACATATTCCGGCGGCGGCGCCACGGTGCAGGCCGACCCCGCTACCAACACGCTGATCATCTCGGCTCCCGAGCCGCTGTATCGCAGCCTGCGCGAAGTGATCGACCAGCTCGACCAGCGCCGCGCGCAGGTGCTGGTGGAAAGCTTGATCGTGGAGGTCAGCCAGGAGAAGGCGGCCGAGTTCGGCATCCAGTGGATGACCGGCGCCGGCAGCCTGGACGGCAGCGGCTTCGTCGGCGGCACCAACCTGGGCGGCAGCGGCATCGGCAGCGCCGGCACCGGCGCCACCACCCTGGACGCGCTGGGGCGCGGCCTGACGCTGGGCCTGGTCAAGGGCACCGTCGATGTGCTGGGCAACCAGGTGATCAACCTCAACGTGCTGGCGCGCGCGCTGCAGAACAGCGGCGAGGCAAACATCCTGTCGACGCCCAACCTGCTGACCCTGGACAACGAGCCGGCCAGCATCCTGGTGGGCAAGACCGTGCCGTTCGTCACCGGGCAGTATGTGACTTCCGGCAGCGCCGGCAGCAACAATCCGTTCCAGACCATCGAGCGCGAGGACATCGGCCTGAAGCTGAACATCCGCCCGCAGATTTCCGAAGGCGGCGCGGTCAAGCTGGACATCTACCAGGAAGTCAGCAGCATCGACGAGGCCAGTTCCAGCGAGACCACCGGCCTCGTCACCAACAAGCGCGCCATCGATACCAGCGTGCTGGTCGACGACGGCCAGATCATCGTGCTGGGCGGCTTGCTGGAAGACAGCGTCAGCACCTCCACCAACGCCGTGCCCGGCCTGAGTTCGATTCCGGTGCTGGGGGCGCTGTTCCGCTACGACACGCGGCGCCGCACCAAGAGCAACCTGATGGTGTTCCTGCGGCCCTACGTGGTGCGCGACGCGCGCGACAGCGCCAACGTCACGCTCAACCGCTATGACTACATGCGCCGCGCGCAAAGCCAGGCGCAGCCCGGCAAGCACTGGCTGCTGCCCGACCTGCAGGCGCCGCTGTTGCCGCCGGCGCGCGTGCAGGCGGTGGGCGGCGCCGAGTACGACCTGCGGCCCGAGGCCGCCGCCGCGACCATGCGCCGCGACCCGCCGCGCACCACCCAGACCTTCCGCGTGCGGCAGTTGCCTGAGCCCTCGGGCGGCACCGACCCGAGCCTGCCGATCCGCGCCAACCTGCCGCTGGGGGTCAGCATCGCCACCGACCCGTCCGCGCTGTATGCCGAGACGCGCCAGGACACCACCATTCTGCAGGTGGCCTCGGTGGAAAGCCAGGCCGAGGCCGACCGCATCGCCCAGCGCGTGCGCATCAGCGGCCTGAGCGCCTATGTGCAGGTGGGGCCGGGCGGGCAGGGCTTCGTGGTGCGCTCCGATGTGGCGCGCGACGCCACCACCGTCGATACGGCCGTGGCGCTGCTCAGGGAGCTGGGCTACCGGGCCGAACTGGTGACCCACCTGTGAACGCCTACCCGCTGCCGTTCGCCTGGGCCCGCGCGCAGCGGGCCGTGCTGCTGTTGCGGCCCGGGGCCTCGCAGCTGACCGTCAGCGCGCGCACGCCGGCCTGGGCGATCCGCGAGATCAGGCGCTGCCATGGCGAAGTGCCCGTCACGCAGGTGGACGACGAGCAGCTCGAGACGCTGCTCAACGCCGCCTACAGCGATACCGCCGACGCCGCTTCCGTCATGGGCGTGGCCGAGAACGAGATCGACCTGGACCGGCTCTTGCAGGACATCCCCGAAGTGGCCGACCTGCTGGAGACGCAGGACGACGCGCCGGTGATCCGCATGATCAACGCGCTGTTCGCGCAGGCCGCGCGCGATGGCGCCAGCGACATGCATATCGAACCGTACGAGACCCATTCGGTGGTGCGCTACCGGGTCGACGGCGTGCTGCGCGACGTGGTCAGCCCGCGCAAGGCGCTGCACTCGGCGCTGATTTCGCGCATCAAGATCATGGCCAATCTGGACATCGCCGAGAAGCGCCTGCCGCAGGACGGCCGCATCGCCCTGCGGGTGGGCGGGCGGCCCATCGACGTGCGGGTGTCGACGCTGCCCACCGGCCATGGCGAGCGCGCCGTGCTGCGCCTGCTCGACAAGGAGGCAGGGCGCCTGCAACTGGAGAAGCTCGGCATGAGCCCGGCGGTGCTGACCCAGCTCGACAGCCTGATCCGCCAGCCGCACGGCATCGTGCTGGTGACCGGCCCGACCGGCAGCGGCAAGACCACCACGCTGTACGCGGCGCTGTCGCGCCTGGACGCCTCGACCACCAACATCCTTACCGTCGAAGACCCGATCGAGTACGACCTGCCCGGCATCAGCCAGACGCAGGTCAACGCCAAGATCGACATGACCTTCGCGCTGGCCCTGCGGGCCATCCTGCGGCAGGATCCGGACGTGATCATGATCGGCGAGATCCGCGACCTGGAAACCGCGCAGATCGCGGTGCAGGCCTCGCTGACCGGGCACTTGGTGCTGGCCACGCTGCACACCAACGACGCCACCTCGGCCGTCACGCGGCTGGTGGACATGGGCGTCGAGCCGTTCCTGCTCGCCTCGTCGCTGCTGGGCGTGCTGGCCCAGCGCCTGGTGCGGCAGCTATGCCACGAATGCCGCCGGCCGGATACCTTGCCGGACGGGCGCGTGGTCTACCGTCCGGTAGGCTGCCCGGCGTGCAATCACACTGGCTATAGCGGCCGCTCCGGCATCCACGAGCTGTTCACCGTGGACGAGGACGTGCGGCGCCTGATCCACGAGGGGCGCGACGAACAGGCCTTGCGCGCCCAGGCCCTGCGCGGGGGCATGCGCACGCTGCGCGACGACGGCCAGCGCTGGGTCGAGGCGGGCGCCACCTCGCCCGAGGAAATCCTGCGCGTCACGCGCGACGCCTGAGCGGGCGGCGTTCAGCGCGGCGTGCCGAAGCGGCTCCTGCCGTCCGACACCGGGCCCAGCGCGCCCAGCAGTCCGGTCAGGGCGGCGCGCTGCGCGTCGCTGGCCCCGGCGGCCGGCTGCGCGATGCCCTGGAACTGCAGCCGCCCCTTGCGCACCTGGCCGCTGCCGGTCAGCTCCAGCACGCCGGCCTCGGTGTCGAGCTGGAGTTCGATCGCGCCATCGGCCGCGCTGGCGCGCAGCCGGTAGTCGCCCAGCGGACGCACTTGCGACAGGGCGGACGAGGCCTGCGTCCAGCGGCCCACGCCCAGCTCGCCGGCCGGCGGCATGCTGCCCAGCAGGAACGGCCGCCATTGCACTTCGATCTGGCCGCCCGGCGCCACCGTATTGAGCGGGGCGCCGAACGCGGCCAGCACTGCCGCCGGCATCTGCAGGTTCTGCGCCGAGACCGTCACGCCATTCCAGCCCGGTTGCAGGCGCACCGGTCCGCGCAGCCAGGGGTGCGAAAGTTCGAGCGCGCCCGCGCGCCATTGCCAGCGCACCGGCTGGGGCAGCAGGCGGCGGGCCCCGGGCGGGCCCAGCGCGAGCTGGGCGCTGCCGCGCCACACGGTGCCGTCGGCGCCGGCCAGCGCCACCATGGCGTCATCGGGTATCAGCAGCTTGAACCAGCGGGCCGGCAATACCGGCAGGGCGGCGAGCAAGGCGCTGCCACAGGCCAGCGCGGCCAGCGGCAGCGAGAAAGACGAAGGCAGGGATAAACGCATCAGGAAGCGGGGGCAGCAGGGCGCAGGGTGAGTGTGCCGCTGAGGCGGCCCGGCAGGCGGCGGCCGGCCGGATTGGTGGCGCGGGTCAGCTCCGCCTGGGCGACCGACAGCCGCCAGTCGCGCGCGGCGGTGTCGAGCCAGCGGAACAGGGCGGACGATGGCGCCTCGCGCAAGCTCAGCGTCACGCCGGGTTCCGGCGCGGCGCCGGCGGATTTGGCCGGCGCGGCCAGCGTCCACGCTTCGTCGGGCAGGCCTTCGCGCCGCAGGCTGGCCGACAGTTCCTCGGCCGTGGGCATGGCCGGTGCCGCGCTGCCGGCGCCATGGCGCTGCATGGCGCGCACTTGCGCGGTCAGGTCGGCCACGGTGGCGGCCTGGACGCGCAGCGCCGGCAAGTCGCGCTGCGCCTGCCGCATGGCGGACCAGGCCGGTTCGATCAGCACCAGGAACAGCAGGGCGAGCGCCGCGACCGCGGCGGCCGCCGCCAACAGGCGCTGCTCGCGCGGCGGGCGCTGCCCGTACCAGGCGGCGGCGCGTTGCCAGCCGGCCTCGGCGCGGCGCATCGCGGGCGCCAGGCTGGCGCGCAGGGAGGCAGGCAGGCTCATGGGCGGACCCTCATGATGCGCCAATCGCCGCCGTCGTCGCGCTCGATGCGCGCGCCCAGCGCCGAGGCGCGTTGCAGGATGGCGGACGTCTCGGCCAGCCGGTCGGTCACCGCGGCCGTGTCCTGGCCGGCGGGGGCGGCATGCAGGCGCAGTGTCAGCGTGGCGTCGCGGTAGGTCATCCGGTCGACTGCGTCGGCGGCGAACGGCAGCGCCTGGGCCGCCACGCGCGCCAGCGACAGGAAGTCGTCGCCCGATGCATCGCCCTGGCCCGCCAGCAACGCGTCGCGCCCGCGTTCGGCCTGGCGCAGCGGGTCCAGCACCACGGGAATGTCGGGGAACGCATCGCGCACATCGCGCTCCATGGCGCTGCGCAGGTCCTGCGTCTCGCGCTGCAATTGCAGGGCATACAGGTTCAGGCCGGCGATCCAGACCGCCGCGGCAACCCCCAGCCAGGCCGCGGCGCCGCGCCAGCGCGACGGCCGGCGCGGCGCCAGGTCCGGCACCGCCAGCGACCAGCCCGGCCCGGGCGCTTGCCAGCGCGGGTCGCCGATGTCGTGCAGCGGGGCCGGCTGCGCCGTGTCCGGCATATCGGACCAGACCTGCAAGGGGTAGAACGCCTGCACCGCCAGCCCGGCGGCGGACAGGCGCTGCCAGGCGGCGCGCAGCGGCTCGCGGGCCATCCAGGCGGCCGTCACGCTGCCGTCGGCGGCGCGGCCGCCATGGCCCACCGCCAGGGTGTCCAGCTCGCCCAGCACCAGGCCCTCCAGCGCGCCGTGCACGGCGGCGGCGTGACGGCTGGCGGGCACGGCCGGCACCGTGAGCGCCGCCACGATCACATCGTCCGGGTGCAGTATGGCCTGCACCCGCGCGTGCGGAAAGGCGGCCGCCAGCGGCGCCGCCGCCAGGCTGCCGCCGCGCGCCACCCGGCCCTGGCGGTCGATCCAGGCATAGGCCAGCGGCGTACTGTCCGCCCATTCGGCCAGGCGCGGCAGGGCCACGCGCAGCACATTCTTTACGGTGTTTCTCTTATCCATACGGTTTCGGGGGCGCGCTGGCGGGCGGTGCTGACCAGGGCCTGCATGCTGACGCGCGCGCGCTGGTAGGCCACGGTGCCCGTGGCGAGGAACCATTCGCTGGTGGTGGCGACCGGCGGCACCTGCAAGGGCGGGTCGCCGGTGGACAGCCGGTTGGTGAAGTCGCCGCTGTCGTTGAACCAGCGGCCGCGGTCGCGCTCGCCGGTCACGGCGCGCGCCTGGGCCAGGCTCAGGCCCGGCACCAGGGCCGCGATGACTTCGGGTTCGGCGGTGTTGACGTTGACCAGGCTGGCGGCCGGCAGCAGCGTCATGGTGCGCCGCATGGCGCGCACGCCGGCCTGGTCGACCTGCATCAGCGCGGCCAGGTCCTCGATGCCGCGCGGCTGCGGCGCGCGCGCGCCGCCGGCGCCGGGCGGCGCGGCTGCGCCGGGCGCCTGGGGCGCAGCCGCGCGGCTTTGCGTCAGCGCGACGTGCTCGGCCAATTGCGGGGCGAGCGTGTCGGGCAGGCCCAGGGCGGCCAGCAGGCGCGCCAGCACCTCCAGCTGGGTCTCGTCGACCACGCCGCGCTCGGCCAGGTTGTACAGGTTGTATTTGCCCTGTTCGTCCTGGATGCTGCCCGAGAACACCGCGGCACGGTCATCGTCGCCGCCTTCGATGCGGGTGTCGAGCACCGGCGTGGACCACAGCTGGTCGCGCCGCACGGTGGCTTCGCGGCGGGCGTTCTCGCCCAGGATCAGGCGGGCCCAGTCGATGCCGCCCAGCAGCAGCCAGCGCGCCTGGATGCGCGCCTGTTCGTTCTCGACCTGGCGGATCGCCGAGGTCTGGCGCAGGAACAGCCCGCTGGTCAGGGCCGCCACGATGGCGACCACGATCAGCGCGCTGACCACCGCCATGCCTTGCTGTCGCGCGGGGCCGCGCGTCATGGCAGCACCACCACGCGCGTGTAGCGCTCGGCCTGGCCGCGCAGGCGCCGTTCGACCGCCACTTCCAGCCCGCTGGCGCGGGTGGTTTCCGGCTGCAGCGGATCGCGCCAGCCGCGCCCGGGTACCCATGCGCGCAGCGCCAGCGCGGTGGCGCCCGGCATGACCAGGGCGCCTTCGGCCGGTTCCGGCAGCGGATAGCGCGCCGCGGCCACGCCGCTGTAGCGCCACAGGCCGTCGGGCCGCAGGCGCCAGGTGACGCGCTGCCACAGGCCGCCCTCGGGCGTGGCGCGCACGATATCCAGCAGCGCCGCGCCGGCGGCCTGCGCGACGTGGATGCCGGCCGGCAACAGCGTGTTGTCGCCGGCGTCGCCGGCCGGCACGCCGGTGTAGGCGCGATTCAGGTCGCGCTCCAGCTGGCCGAGGGTGCGCAGCACGACGGCTTGTTCCCGCGTCTGGTCGTCCAGCCAGGCGCGCGCCGACGATACCTGCTCCAGTCCGCGCCACGACAGCAGGCTGACCAGCGCCATCAAGGCGATGGCGATGAGCACTTCGATCAAGGTAAAGCCCTGCTGGCGCGCAGCGCGGGCGTGGCGAGAGTGTCTCATCGTATCTGCGAGACCAGGCCGGTCAGTTCGGCCAGCGTGGCGCCGCCCTGGCCGCTGTCGCGTACCCGCACGGTCACCTGGCGGAAATTGCGGTTCAGCGAATTGCGGATCTCCAGTTCGCAGCGCAGCGCCAGGGCGCCTTGCGGACAGGGCGTGGTCTGGGTGCCGGCGCGCGGAAAGGCCTGTTCCAGGCGCAATTGCGCCAGCGCGTTCTCGGCCGCCATGAGCGCGAGCGTCTTGTTGCGGATGGCCCGGTTGTTGTCGAGCATGACCTGGGTGGCGCGCATCGCCGCGCCCATGGCCACCGCGATGATGGCCAGCGCCACCAGCACTTCGATCAGGGTGAAGCCGCGCTGCCCGCGCGCCGCGGCGCGGCGGCGCCGCTCAGCGGATCGCATAGCCGCCCGCGGCATCGCGCTCGATCCGCACCGTCTCGCCATTGGCGGCCAGCTCCAGCACCAGGGGGTCGGCGATCCATTCGGTGCCGAACACGACCGGGCGATCCGGCGCCAGGCTCAGGAGCACCGGCGGCGCGCTCCAGGCTTGCGGGCGCAGCGCGCTGTCGTCCTCGAAGCGGTCCGGCGCGCGCGGACCGTCGTCCTGGGCCGACACGCGCGGCGCGCGGCCGCGCCGCTCGAACGACCAGCCGCGCGCATCGGCGCGCCAGCGGATGGCGCGCCCATCGCTGCGCGCTTCGCTTTGCGCGACCGCGAAGGCGTCGACCAGGCGCTCGGCATCGCCGCGCAGTTCACGTCCCGACGACGAGGCGATCGACAGGCTGACCATGGAAGCCCCGATGGCGATGATCACCACCACCACCAGCATCTCGATCAGGGTGAAGCCGGCTTCAGAGATCCCACGAACCGATGTCCGCATCGTCCTGTTCTCCGCCCGCCTTGTTGTCGGGACCGAAGGTGAACACGTCGATCTCGCCGCGCACGCCCGGATTCAGGTACTGGTACGGATGGCCCCACGGGTCGTTGGGCAGGCGGTCCAGGTAGGGGCGCCAGTTGCGCGCGCCCTCGGGCTGCTTGACCAGGGCCTGCAGGCCTTCGGCGGTGGTCGGGTAGCGGCCGGTATCCAGGCGGTACAGCTTGAGCGCCTGCATCAGGCCGCTGATGTCCTGGCGCGCGGCCACGCGGCGGGCCTGGTCGGGCCGGTCGAGCACGCGCGGCACCACCAGGGCGGCCAGGATGCCCATGATGACGATCACCACCATGATCTCGATTAGCGTGAAGCCCTGTTGCCGGGCACGCGCGCGCTGGAACTGACGCACAGTATTTCTCCGCTGGTAGGTATGGAAAGCGGCAATCATGCGTCAGAAATATGACAGTAATACTGTCGCCATCAGGGTGCCGGCACGATGCCGGACGGCGCCGCCTGCGCGGGCGCGCTGGCGCGCACGCGCAGGCCGTTGCGGTCCAGCTCGACGCCGGCGGCGGAGACACCGGCCAGCGCCAGGCCGGGCGCGACCTCCGCGCCGATGCCGTAGGCGCGGGCGGGGCCGCCATCGACGCTGAGCACCGCCGACCCGTGTGTGCCGGCCGAGATCAGGCCCAATACCGAGACCTGCGTATCGATCGCCTGGTCCGTGCCGAACAGCAACGCCACGGTACGCGTGTCGGATGACGGCGGCGCGGCCATGGCCAGCGCGGGCGGCAGCGGCGCGGGGCCGGGCGCCAGCAATATGGCGCCCCACAATCCCGCGCCGGCGGCGGCCGCGGCGATGGCGAGCGCGCGCAGGACGCGCGGGGCAGGGGGGACGGTGAGGTGCGGACGCAGGCGCATGCGGGCAAGGGCGGTTGGATCGATGCGCCGACCCTACCGCATGCATGTGACAGCCATGTGAGCGGCGGCCAGTGTTGCGCACGGCCGGCACGCCGCGCGCGGTCGGTCAATTGTCATTGTCGGCGCCTAGGATCGCCGTGCGGCGCGCCGGGCGCGCCATTGTCTCCGACCAAGGAAACTCCAACCATGAACCTGTCCACTCTGTACCGCCTCGCGGCGGTGGCGCTGTTGTGCACTTCGCTGGCCGCTTGCGGCAGCGGCGATTCCGATGACGACGACGATGTCGCGCCGCCCAATCCCCCGACCACGCCCGCCGAGCCGGTGCTGCGCTGCGCGCCCTGAGGGCGCGGCCATATCGACATCATCCAGGATCCGTTCATGCCGCAACATCCTCCAGCCTCGCCGGCCAAGCGCCGGTTCCTGCGCAACAGCGCCATCGCCGCCACCGGCGTGGCGACGCTCGCCGCGTTGCCGCCCAGCATCCGCCGGGCGCTGGCGATTCCCGCCAACAACCGCACCGGCACCATCCGGGACGTCGAGCACGTGGTGATCCTCATGCAGGAGAACCGCTCGTTCGACAATTACTTCGGCACGCTCAAGGGCGTGCGCGGGTTCGGCGACCGCTTCACCATACCCCTGCCCGACGGGCGTTCGGTCTGGCAGCAGTCCAATGGTGCGCGCGAAGTGCTGCCATACCACCTGGACAGCACGCGCGGCAACGCGCAGCGCGTCGCCGGCACGCCGCACGATTACCCCGACGCGCAGGCCGCCTGGGACGGCGGCCGCATGGACCAATGGCCGCTGCACAAGGAAGACCATTCCATGGGCTATTACCGCCAGGCCGAGCTGGAGTTCCAGTTCGCGCTGGCCGAGGCCTTCACGCTGTGCGATGCCTATCATTGCTCCACGCACGGCGGCACCAATACCAACCGGCTGTTCCTGTGGACCGGCACCAATGACCCCACCGGCGCCGGCAATGGCCCGTCGACCCGCAACCAGTGGGACGGCCTGGGCGCCTCGACCGAGGGCTGGACCTGGACCACGTATCCGGAACGCCTGCAGCAGGCCGGCGTGACCTAGAAGGTCTATCAGAACCTGCCCGACAATTTCACCGACAACTCGCTGGCCGGCTTCCAGCAGTTCCGCCGCGCCAACGAGCAGGCCGGCAACGCGCCGGACGGCGCGCCGTACCCAATGTGGACGCCGGCGATGGACGCCGCCAATCCGCTGTACAAGGGCGTGGCCAACACCCTGCCGGACGGCGGCATGCTGCAGGCCCTGCGCGACGACGCCGCCAGCGGCAGCCTGCCGCAAGTGTCTTGGGTCGTGGCCCCGGCCGCGTATTCCGAGCATCCGGGGCCGTCCAGTCCGGTCCAGGGGGCTTGGTACATTCAGGAAGTGCTGGATGCGCTCACCGCCAATCCCGAGGTGTGGAGCAAGACCGTGCTGCTCATCAATTTCGATGAGAACGACGGCTTCTTCGATCACGTGCCGCCGCCGGCCGCTCCCTCGTTCAACCCGGACGGCTCGATGGCGGGCGCCTCCACCGTGGATACGGCTTTCGAGCGCCACATGGTGGCCTCGCGCCAGGATCCGGCCGACCAGCGCGTCTATGGGCCGGGGCCGCGCGTGCCCATGTATGTGGTCTCGCCATGGAGCCGCGGCGGCTGGGTGAACTCGCAGGTCTTCGATCACACCTCGGTGCTGCGCTTCCTGGAGGCGCGCTTCGGCGTGGCCGAGGCCAATATCAGCCCCTGGCGGCGCGCCGTGATGGGGGACCTGGTGTCGGCGTTCGATTTCGCCACGCCCAACAGCGAGCCGCTGCCCGACCTGAAACTGCTCAGCAAGACGCAGGCCGACCTGATCCGCGCGCAGCAAGAGGCGCTGGCCCAGGTGCCGGTGCCGGACGCGAGCGGCCAGCAACTGCCGCAGCAGGCGCCCGGCGTGCGCTATTCGCGGGCCTTGCCCTACGAATTGCACACCAGCGGGCGCGCCGATCCGTCCGGCGGGACCATGCAGCTGCTGTTCGCCAATACGGGCCCGGCGGCGGCGGTGTTCCACGTGTATGACCGCCTGCATCTGGATCGATTGCCGCGCCGCTACACGCTGCATGCCGGTTCCGAGCTGGACGACCGCTGGGACACCCGCGCCGACGGCGGCGCCTACGATCTGTGGGTGCTCGGCCCCAACGGCTATCACCGTCACTTCAAGGGCAGCCTGAACGCGGCGGCCGGGCCGCAGTCGGCCAACCCGGAGATCCGCGTCTGCTACGAGGTCGCTCAGGGCGATGTTTATGTGTCGTTCCTGAACCGCGGCCAGGCGGCCTGCACGTTCGAGGTCGTGCCCAATGCGTACTACGCGGGCGACCAGCGCTGGTCGCTCGAGGTGGCGGCCGGGGCCGAAGCGCAGCAGCACTGGTCCTTGAAGGACAGCGGCGGCTGGTACGACTTCAGTGTCACGGTGGCCGGCGACGCGGCCTATCTGCGCCGCTACGCAGGGCGCGTGGAGACCGGCAGGCCGTCGATCAGCGACCCCGCGATGGGGCTGCGCCCCTAGCGGCGGCGCTCACGCTTCCGCGCCGGCGCCCGGCGCCCGGGCGCGGAACATCGCCAGGCTTTGCGCGCAGATCTCGCGCGTGATGTCCTGGCGCGCGTGGTCGCGCCGTTCGACCATGCCGATGCCGCGCGCCGGGTGGCCCAGCTCGTCAGGCAGCGGCAGGATGCGCAGGTCCGGGCTGGCCTGCCAGTTCGAGCCGTTGAGCAGCGGCAGCAGCGTCACGCCCACTTCCTGGCGCACCAGTTCGACCAGCGTCTCGATGGCGTTGAGCTCCAGGAACTCGGCCACCGGCAGGCCCAGCCGCCGCAGCACGCGGTCGATCTGGCGGCCGGTGCGCTGGGTGCGGTCGAAGCGCAGGAAGGGGTTGGCCGCCAGCACCGCGTGGGCGGTCTGGCCCGCGGCCGAGGGCGGCGCCACCACCACCAGCGGTTCTTCATAGAGCGGGGTCCAGCGCATGCTGGTCATCTTGCGGCTGCTCTCCACCACGAAGGCGGCATCCAGCTCGCCGGCCTCGACCTTGCCGGCCAGCTCGCTGGCTTTGCCCGACAGCACCTTGACGTCCAGGCTGGGATGGCGGCGCTTCAGGTGCGACACGACTTTCGACAGCGTGCCCATGCAGGACACGATGGCGCCGATGGAGACCGCGCCGGCCAGCTCGCCGGGCGCATTGCGCGGCAGCTTCAGGCGGTCGTACAGGTCCACCAGTTGCTTGATGTCGGGCAGCAGTTCGCGCCCGGCGGCATTGAGAATGGCCAGCCGCCCGCTGCGGTCGAACAGCTCGCGGCCCAGCTCGGCTTCCAGCGCGCGCATCTGGAAACTGATGGCCGCCTGGGTCAGGGCGACCTGCTCGGCCGCTTCCGAAAACGAGCCATGGTGGGCCACCGCCAGGAAACTGCGCAGGAAGCGGATGCTGCTCATAAAATTAATTTGTATGAGAAATCAAATATTCAAATTGATTTAATTAGAGCACAAGAGTAATTTCGACTGTCTTTTCCCCTTGAGCCTGCGTCCATGAAAACTTTCGACTGGAACAATCCCTATCCTTCGTTCCGGATTCCGCTGTTCGCCCGCAATGTCGTCTCCACTTCCCACCCGTTGGCGGCCCAGGCGGGCCTGCGCATGCTGCTCAAGGGCGGCAACGCGGTCGACGCCGCGATCGCGGCGGCGGCCACCATCGTGCTGGTCGAGCCGGTGTCGTGCGGGCTGGGCGGCGACTGTTTCGCCATTGTCTGGGACGGCAAGGAGCTGCATGGCCTGAATTCCTCGGGCGTGGCGCCGGCCGCCTGGAACGTCGAATACTTCAAGCGAAAGTACGGCACCGGGCCGGACGGCCTGGCCAAGCAGCCCAAGCGCGGCTGGGACGCCGCCACCGTGCCGGGCGTGGTGGCCGGCTGGGCCACCCTGCACGAGAAGCTCGGCAAGCTGCCGTTTGCCGACCTGTTCGAGCCGGCCATCGAGATCGCCGAGCGTGGCTACGCCGTGCCGCCGGTGGTGGCCCACAAGTGGGCGGCCGCGGCGGCCGAGCTGGCCGACCAGCCTGGCTACGCGCAGGCCTTCATGCCCAACGGCCGCGCGCCGGCCGTGGGCGAGCATTTCCGCATCCCCGACGCGGCCTATACACTGCGCCGCATCGCCGCCAGCGGCGGGCGCGATTTCTACGAAGGCGAACTGGCCGAGAAAATCGCCGCCTTCAGCAAGGAGTGCGGCGGCGCCATGACGCTGGACGACCTGCGCGGCTACCGGCCGGAATGGGCCAAGCCCATTTCGAAGTCGTACCGCGGCTACGAGCTGCACGAAATCCCGCCCAACGGGCAGGGCATTGCCGCCCTGATGGCGCTGGGCATTTGCGAGCACTTCGACCTGGCCGGCATGCCGGTCGACTCCGTGCAGTCGCAGCACGTGCAGATCGAGGCCATGAAGCTCGCGTTCGCCGACCTGTACCGCTACGTGTCCGATCCGCGCACCATGGACGTCACGCCGCAGCAGATGCTGTCCGACGCCTACCTGGAAAGCCGCGCCAAGCTGATCCGCCTGGACCGCGCCACCCATTTCGAGGCGGGTCGCCCGCATGCCGGCGGCACCATCTACCTGACCGCCGCCGACGAAAGCGGCATGATGATCTCGTTCATCCAGTCCAACTACATGGGCTTCGGCTCGGGGGTCGTGGTGCCGGGCACCGGCATCAGCCTGCAGAACCGCGGCGTGGGTTTCTCCATGGATCCCAAGTCGCCCAACGTGGTGGACGGCGGCAAGCGTCCGTTCCACACCATCATCCCGGGCTTCCTGACGCGCGGCGGCAAGCCGGTCATGAGCTTCGGCGTGATGGGCGGCGACATGCAGCCGCAGGGCCACTTGCAGACCGTCATCCGCATGCTCGACTACCACCAGCAGCCGCAGGCGGCGTGCTGCGCGCCGCGCTGGAAGGTCAACCGCGATTTCACGCTGGACATCGAGTCCACCATGAATCGCGCCACGGTCGAGGGGCTGCGGGCGCTGGGCCATTCCATGAAGTCGGTGGACGATCCCTACATGGATTTCGGCGCCGGCCAGTTCATCTGGCGCATGCACGAGAGCGACAACGAGGCCGGCTATGTCGCCGCCAGCGACGGCCGCCGCGATGGCCAGGCGGTTGGCTTCTAGGCCGCAACATGGCATGCTGGGCCGGCACCGGCGTCCTGGCGGGGCCGGCGCCGGTACTCATAACACACATACAAGGGAAACGTACATGAAGCTCAAGCACTTCAAGCTGGGGGTGTGCGCCGCGCTGCTGGCCGCCGCCTCGGGGACGGCGCTGGCGCAGGAGCTGCGCATCGGCCTGCAGGAAGACCCCGACGTACTCGATCCGCACCGCGCCCGCACCTACGTGGGCCGCATCGTCTTCACATCGCTGTGCGACAAGCTGGTCGACGTCAACGAGAAACTGCAATTCGTGCCGCAACTGGCGCAGTCGTGGTCCTGGAACGACGACAACACCGTGCTGACGTTCAAGCTGCGCACCGACGCGCTGTTCCATGACGGCAGCAAGTTCGACGCGGCGGCGGCCAAGGCCAATCTCGAGCGCGCCATGACGCTGCAGGACAGCATGCGCAAGGGCGAGCTGGGTTCGGTGGCCAAGGTCGAGGCGCCCGACGCGCAGACCCTGGTGCTGACGCTCAAGCAGCCCGACGCCACCTTGCTGGCCGCGCTGTCCGACCGCGCCGGCATGATGATGTCGCCGAAGATCTTCAGCGACGACACCGCGGCCGTGGGCCGCAAGCCGGTCTGCTCGGGGCCCTACAAGTTCGTCGAGCGGGTGCAGAATGACCGCATCGTGCTGGACAAGTTCGACCAGTACTACGACGCCGGCAACTACGCCTTCAAGCGCGTCACCTTCCTGCCCATTCCCGACACCACCGTGCGCCTGTCCAACCTGCGCGCTGGCGGCCTGGACATCCTGGAGCGCATGAATCCGTCGGATGCCCAGCAGGTCAAGAGCGACGCCAGCCTGCAGTTCGCGCCCGTCTCGGGCCTGGGCTACCAGCAGTTCTATTTCAACGTGGCCAATGGCAAGCGCGCCGAGACCAATCCGTTCAAGGACGAGCGGGTGCGCCGCGCCTTCGAGCTGACGCTGGACCGCAACATCATCAACGAGGTGGTCGGCGGCGGCATCTTCGATCCGGCCAACCAGCCGTTCCCGCCCGCGAGCCCGTATCACAGCGACAAGTTCTCCATCCCGGCGCGCGACATCGCCAAGGCCAAGGCACTGCTGAAGGAAGCCGGCAAGGAAACGGTCAGGGCCGAGCTGGCGTTCGGCAACAACACCACCACCTCGGCCATCGCCGAGATGGTGCAGGCCATGTCGGCGGAAGCCGGCTTCCAGCTCAGCCTGCGGCCCACCGAGTATGCGGCGCTGCTGAACGAAGCGCAAAGCGGCAATTTCGAGCTGTTGATGCGCGGCTGGTCCGGCCGGGTCGATCCGGACGGCAACATCTACCAGTTCGTCACCTGCAAGGGCGCGCTCAATGACGGCCGCTATTGCAATCCCGAGGTCGACAAGCTGCTGGCCGAGGCCCGCACCGTGCCGGACGAGACCAAGCGCAAGGCGCTCTACGACCAGGCGCAGGCCATCCTGCAGGAAGATGCCCAGGCGGTGTATATCTATTACCAGCCCTGGCCGTTCGTCCTGGCCAAGAAGGTGCAGGGCTTCAAGCCCTACCCGGATGGCATGATCCGCCTCAAGGGCGTGTCGTTCGCCCAATGACGCGAGCCGCACCGCGCGCCTGATGCAGCCGGGCCGTGCCGCGACGCACGGCCCGCGCGTTTGGGGGCGCAGCGGCGCGCACCGTTCCAGAGTTTCAGGTCCAGCCCATGTTCAAAATCATCTTGCGCCGCGTGCTGGTGGCGATCCCGACATTGATCCTGGTGTCGATGATCGTCTTCATGCTGCAGAAAATCCTGCCCGGCGATCCGGTGCTCACACTGGCGGGCGAAGAGCGCGACCCCGCCGTCCTCGACTACCTGCGCGAAAAGTATCGCCTGAACGACCCGCTGCCCGTGCAGTACGGCGCCTGGGTCGCCCAGGTGCTGCAGGGCGACCTGGGCAAGTCGTTGCGCACCGACGTGCCGGTCACCCATCTCATCGCGCAGAAACTGCCGGTGACGCTGCAACTGGCGGCCATGGCGATGTTCTTCGCGCTGCTGGTCGGCATTCCCATGGGCATCGTGGCCGCCGTGCGCAAGGGCACCGCGACCGAGATGGGCGCCAACGTGGCGGCATTGTCGGGCATGTCGATCCCCAATTTCTGGCTCGGCATCCTGCTGATCATGCTGGTGTCGGTCAAGTGGCGCCTGCTGCCGGCCTCCGGCTATGTGTCGCCGGCGGAAGACTTCTGGATGTCGATGAAGACCATGTTGATGCCGGCCCTGGTGCTGTCCACGGCCATCGCGGCCTACCTGATGCGGCATACCCGCTCGGCCATGCTGGAGGCGCTCAGCGCCGACTACGTGCGCACCGCGCGCGCCAAGGGCGTGGCGCCGCACCGCGTGGTCCTCAAGCACGCGCTGCGCAACGCGCTGATGCCTATCGTGACCCTCGTGACGCTGCTGTTCGGCGAGCTGCTGGCAGGCGCCGTGCTGACCGAACAGGTATTCACCATCCCGGGTTTCGGCAAGCTGATCGTCGACGCGGTGTTCACCCGCGACTACGCGGTCGTGCAAGGGGTGGTGCTGTGCGTCGCCGTGGGCTTCATCATCATGAACCTGCTGGCCGACATTCTCTACATCCTGGTCAACCCCCGCCTGAGGCACGCATGAGCGCACATCTCGCCACGGCGACCGCCGTACCGCCGCCCCGCAGCCGCAACCGCGCCTGGGGCAAATTCAAACGCAACCGGGTGGCGCTGCTGGGCGCCGCCATTGTGCTGCTGTTCGTGGCGCTGGCGCTGCTGGCGCCGCTGCTGGCCACGCACGATCCGCTGCAGACCAGCTTCATGTCGATCCGCAAGGCGCCCTCGGCGGCCTTCTGGCTGGGTTCCGACGAACTGGGCCGGGACATCTACAGCCGCATGCTGTACGGCGCGCGCGCCTCGCTGATGGCCGGCCTGGTGTCGGTGGTGATCGCGCTCATCGTGGGCGTGCCGTTCGGCCTGGTATCGGGTTACTTCGGCGGCTGGATCGACAGCGTGGTGTCGCGCTGCACCGAGGCGCTGCTGGCCATCCCGTTCCTGATCCTGGCCATCGCGCTGGCGGCCTTCCTGGGTCCCAGCCTGACCAATGCCATGATCGCCATCGGGGTGTCCGCCGCGCCGAAGTTCATCCGGCTGGCGCGCGGCCAGGTACTGGCCGTCAAGAACGAGGACTACGTACAGAGCTCGCGCGCGCTGGGGGCATCGGACACGCGCATCATCGTGCGCCATATCCTGCCCAACATCATGCCGCCGCTCATCGTGCAGGCCACCATCACCATCGCCACCGCCATCATCGCCGAGGCCAGCCTGTCATTCCTGGGCCTGGGCCTGCAGCCGCCGAACCCGTCCTGGGGCTCGATGCTGAATACGGCCAAGAACTTCATGACGCAGGCGCCCTGGATGTCGATTTTCCCGGGCTCGGCGATTTTCCTGGCGGTGCTGGGTTTCAACCTGCTGGGCGACGGCCTGCGCGACGCGCTCGACCCGCGCCAGGACAAGTGAACACGATGACGAGCATGGATGAAAAAAGGGTAGTGCAGGTCGACGGCCTGACGGTGCGCTTCAACACGCCCGAACGGGTGGTCGAGGCGGTGCGCGACGTATCGTTCCACGTCGATCGCGGCGAGACGCTGGCCATCGTCGGCGAGTCCGGTTCGGGCAAGTCGGTCACCTCGCTGGCGCTGATGCGGCTGGTGGAGTATGGCGGCGGCAAGATCGTCGCGGGCGACATGCGGCTGCGCCGCCGCGGCGGCGAAGTCCTGGACCTGGCGCGGGCCGGCGAAAGCGTATTGCAGCGGGTGCGCGGGGCCGATGTGGCGATGATCTTCCAGGAGCCCATGACCTCGCTGAATCCCAGCTTCACCGCCGGGTCGCAGATCGCCGAAGCCTTGCAGCTGCACCAGCGCCTGGATGCCGGCGCGGCGCGCGCCGAGGCGCTGCGCATGCTGGAGCGCGTGCGCATTCCCGAAGCGCGCGCCATTCTCGACCGCTATCCGCACCAGTTGTCCGGCGGCATGCGCCAGCGCGTGATGATCGCCATGGCGCTGTCGTGCAAGCCGCAGCTGCTGATCGCCGACGAGCCCACCACGGCGCTCGACGTCACGATCCAGGCGCAGATCCTGCAGCTGATCCGCCAGCTGCAGGAAGAAATGGACATGGGCGTGATCTTCATCACGCACGACATGGGCGTGGTGGCCGAAGTGGCCGACCGCGTGCTGGTCATGTACCGCGGCGACAAGGTCGAAGAGGGGCCGTCGGACGACATCTTTGCCGCGCCGGCGCACGCCTACACGCGCGCGCTGCTGTCGGCGGTGCCGCGCCTGGGCTCCATGCGGGGCACTGACGAGCCCGCGCCGTTCCCGCTGCTGCGCGTGGAAGACGCGCAGGCCGGCGCCGCGCCGCAACCGGCCGCCGCGCCGGCCGGCAGCACGGTGCGCCGCGACGGCGGCCCGGTGCTGCGCGTCAAGGACCTGGTCACCCGCTTCGATATCGCCGGCGGGGTGCTGGGCCGGGTGCAGAAGCGCGTCCACGCGGTGGAGCAGGTCAGCTTCGACCTCTACCCCGGCGAAACCTTGTCGCTGGTGGGCGAGTCGGGCTGCGGCAAGACCACCACCGGCCGTTCGCTGCTGCAGCTGGTCAAGAGCCAGGGCGGCCGCATCGAGTTCGACGGCCGCGACATCGGCGCACTGCGCGGCGCCGCCATGCAGTCGCTGCGGCGCCACATCCAGTTCATTTTCCAGGACCCGTTCGCGTCGCTGGATCCGCGCATGACAGTCGGCTATTCCATCATGGAGCCGCTCTTGATCCACGGCGTGGCCAAGGGCAGGGCGGCCGAGGAAAGGGTGCGCTGGCTGATGGACAAGTGCGGCCTGCTGCCCGACATGATCGAGCGCTACCCGCACGAGTTCTCGGGCGGCCAGCGCCAGCGCATCTGCATCGCGCGCGCCCTGGCGCTCAATCCCAAGGTCATCGTGGCCGATGAGTCGGTGTCGGCGCTGGACGTGTCCATCCAGGCCCAGATCGTCAACCTGCTGCTGGACCTGCAGCGCGAGCTGGGCGTGTCGCTGCTGTTCATCTCGCACGACATGGCCGTGGTCGAGCGCGTCAGCCATCGCGTGGCCGTGATGTACCTGGGCCAGATCGTCGAGATCGGCCCGCGCCGCGCCATTTTCGAGAACCCGCAGCACCCCTACACGCGCAAGCTGATGGACGCCGTGCCCATCGCCGACCCGCAGCGCCGCCACCGCAAGCGCTCGCTGCTCGTCGACGAGATCCCCAGCCCGGTGCGCCGGGTCGGCGACGAGCCGGTCGTGGCGCCGCTGGTGCAGGTCGGCGACGGACATTACGTGGCCCGGCACGCCGTGGGCGTCTATGCGTGACGTGGGGGCGTGCTTCCGACCGTCGGGGCGGGACGGGGCCCGCCTCCCGCCCCGACGGAATCAATAGTCAAGCGCTTCGCGCGCGCACCCTTTACCGCCGCTCCATCACCAGCTTCACGCCGAACGCCACGAACACCCCTCCGGTGACCGCATCCAGCCCCCGCAAGACGCTGCCGCGCTGCAGCCAGCGGGACAACGGCCGGGTGGCCGCCACCAGCGCCGCGAACCACAGCACGCCCATCAAGGCATGCAAGCCCGCCAACAGCAGGCTGAATCCCAGGACATCCACCCCCGCCGGAATGAATTGCGGCAGGAACGTGACGTAGAACACCCCCACCTTGGGATTGAGCACGTTGGTCAGGCAGCCGCGCAGGAACCACTGTGCGCCGGTGCCGGACCAGTGCGACGCGGGCGGCGCGGCCGGGCCGGCCGCGGCGGCCGGCGGATGGCCCTGGACGGCCCGCCACAGCAGCTTCACGCCCAGGTAGAACAGATAGGCCGCGCCGCAGATGCGCAGCACGTCATAGGCCGTCTGCGAGGCGGCCAGCAGCGACCCCAGGCCCAGCGCGGCCACCACGCCCCAGACCAGGCAGCCGGCGCAGATGCCCAGGCCGGCCAGCATGGCGCGCCGGCCGCCCTCGACGGCGGAGGTGCGCAGCACCAGGGCGGTGTCCAGTCCCGGCGTCAGCGTCAGGATGCCGGCGGCAAGACAGAAAGCGATCAGGGCGGCGGTGGGCGTCATGGCGGCCTCGGCGGGACAAAACGCCAGCATACCGCCGCGCGGCGGCGCACGGGTATCATTAGCGCTTTTCGCGGCCCGGCGCCGCCGGATTCCCCATGGCCCTGCGCGCAACCATCTACAAAGCCGACCTGCATATCGCCGACACCGATCGCCACTATTACGGCAGCCACGCCCTGACCATCGCCCGCCATCCCTCGGAAACCGACGAGCGCATGATGGTGCGGCTGCTGGCCTACGCCCTGCATGCCGAGGAAGGGCTGGCGTTCACCAAGGGCCTGAGCGAAACCGACGAACCCGACGTCTGGCTGAAAGACCTCACCGGCGCCATCGATCTGTGGATCGAAGTCGGCCACCCCGACGAGCGGCGCATCCTCAAGGCCTGCGGGCGCGCCGCCGAGGTGGTAGTGTATTGCTACGGCGGCCACGCCAGCACGGTATGGTGGGACGGCGTGCGCAACAAGCTGGCGCGGGCCCGCAACCTGCGGGTGGTGAACCTGCCGGCCGCGCAGACGCGCGAGCTCGGGGCGCTGGCTGAACGCACCATGGACCTGCACGTCAATGTCCAGGATGGCGCCGCCTTCGTGTCGGCGGCGGCGGGGCAGGTCACGCTGGAGCCCGATCGCTGGCGTTGAGCGGCGCCGCGTCCGCGCCGGGCCGCGGCGCGGTCAGGCCGGATGGCGCTCGACGTCGCGCCAGAACGCCGGCAGGAAGCACTCCGCCACCAGCAGCGGCTGCCCATGGCGCCAGAATGCCGAGCGCCGGGCCCACAGCGCGCCCGCCGCGCCGGGCTGGGCGCGCCGCGCCGTGGCATGGAAGGGCACCGGCGCGGCCAGGCGGCGGCATACGAAGGCCGAACGTTCGATGCTGCGGTCGTGGTACAGCATGTCGGCCAGCGGCCGCGTGCTCAGCCGGCGCATGCCCTGCCACACGCCGTGCGAGGCGGCCAGCGGCGTCAGGCTGCGCGCCACCACGCTGTCCACGCCATCGACCGACATCAGGATCTCGCGCACCCAGACCGGGCTGGCGGGCGCCAGGCCCATGCCGCGGGCTTCGTCGACGGGCGCGCCCTGGGCATATTCGGCCAGCACGCGCAGGCGCACCGTGCCGAGGGCGCGCAGGCCGGCGGTCAGAGCGCCGGGGCGCATCAGCCAATACTTGTGGGCGGTCGACAACGAAGGAGGGACGGCAGGCAGCCAGCCAGGCGCCAGGGGAGACGGGACTTTCATGGGTGCCTATTATGCCAAGCCCGGCGCCGCCGCGGGCCGGCCTACAATGCGACAATCGCCGGCCGGCCCGTGTCGGGTCCGGCGCGGCTGGCAAAGTCCCATGGAAAAAGTACGAATCTCGAAATTGATGGCCGAGCGCGGCCTCTGTTCGCGGCGCGAGGCCGACAGCTATATCGAGCGCGGCTGGGTGCGGGTCGACGGCGTGGTGGTGGCCGAACTGGGCGCGCGCGCCTTTCCCGACCAGGTCATCACGCTCGAGCGCGCCGCCCAGGCGCGCCAGACGGCGCGCGTCACCATCCTGATCAACAAGCCGGTGGGCTATGTGTCGGGCCAGGCCGAGAAGGGCTACACGCCGGCCGCCGCGCTCATCACGGCGGCCTCGCGCTATGCGCGCGACCGCGCGCCGCTGCGCTTTTCGCGCGCGCACCTGCAGGGCCTGGCGGTGGCGGGGCGGCTCGACATCGATTCGCATGGCCTGCTGGTGCTGACACAGGACGGCCGCATCGCCCGCCACCTCATCGGTGAAGATTCCGGGGTCGACAAGGAATACCTGGTGCGGGTGCAGGGCCGCCTCGACGCGCGCGGGCTGGCGCTGCTCAACCATGGCCTGTCGCTCGACGGCAAGGCGCTCAAGCCGGCGCAAGTGCGCTGGCAGAATGCCGACCAGCTGTGCTTCGTGTTGCGCGAAGGCCGCAAGCGCCAGATCCGCCGCATGTGCGAACTGGTGGGCCTGAAGGTGGTGGGCCTGAAGCGCGTGCGCATCGGCCGGGTCAGGCTGGGCGACCTGCCGATGGGGCAGTGGCGCTACCTGCGCGAGGACGAGCATTTCTGAACAGGCCGCCCGCGCGGTAGCTGTTTCAGTCCATTTCCGATGCGTGGTCAGGCGAAGAGCGCCGCGTTATCCTGTGGCGCCCGTTTGCCATCGCGCAGGCGTTCCATCAGGAATTCGATGAATATCCGCGTCTTGGCCGGCAGCAGGCGCGTGTCGGTGACGGCATAGACCGGAAACGGCCCGGCCTGCCAGTCCGGCAGCACGCGCTGCAGGCGGCGTTGCGCCACGTCCTGGCGCACGCTTTGCACCGGCGCCAGCACGGCGATGCCGGCGCCCAGCGAAGCCAGGCTGCGCACCATGGCCACGCTGTTCACCGAGAACCGCTTGCCGGGCGTGATCTCCACGTGCTCGTCGCCGCGCGCCAGCGGCCAGCGGGTGACGCGGTCGCCCGATGCGCGGAACTCCAGGCACTCGTGGCGGGTCAGGTCACTGGGGTGTTGCGGCGCGCCATGGCGCGCCAGGTATTCGGGCGAGGCATACAGGTAGGCCGGCAGCCAGCCCAGCAGGCGGGCGATCTGGGTCGAGTCGGGCAGTGCGCCGATCTCGATCGACACATCGCAGGTCTGGAAGACGCGCCCCGCGTGTTCCGGGCTGGCCAGGTCCAGGTAGAAAGTCACTTCGGGATAGCGTTGAGAAAACTCCATGAACGCCTCGGCCAGGAAGTCCGTGCCAAAATCGGCCGGCATGTTCACCCGCAGCGGGCCGGAGGGCGTCTCCACCAGTTTTTGCAGTTCCTCGTGGGCCACCTGCGCTTCCGCGACGATGCGCTGGCAGCGCTCGAAATACAAATGGCCGGCCTCGGTCAGTTGCACCCGGCGGGTGGTCCGGCTCAGCAGCCGCAGGCCCAGCGACCGTTCCAGTTCGGCCACCTGGCGCGACACGGTCGACTTGGGCACGCCCAGGTTGGCCGCGGCCCGGCCAAAATTGCAGGTCTTGGCCACTTCCACGAAAAATTCCATGCCTTGCAAGCGTTTCATGCGCGCAATTCCTGTAGTGGCTGACGATGAATTGTCCCATAAATGGGATGATGTTTTCGCCTTTGGCCGCTTTGTTTCTGAATTGGGATAAAGCAAAATGACAAGTTTCGCAGCGCAGCAATTGAGCACGCGCCCCGAACCTGATGAATCACTGACCGGAGCTTGCCGCGCGGCGGCGCACAGGCCGCGGCCCGGCCCTGTCCAGCTCGAAAAGGATCGTATGAACAAGAACAACGTATTGCGGCGCAGCGCCGCGCTGTTGGTCATCGCGGCGGCGACGCTGGCGGTGGCGGGTTGCGGCAACGACCCGGCCCCGCCGGCGGGCGGCAAGCCGCAGGTCGGCGTGGTGACCCTGGCGACGCGCCCCGTGGCCCTGACCACCGAGCTGCCCGGCCGCACCAGCGCCTACCGGGTCGCGGAAGTCCGGCCGCAGGTCAACGGCATCATCAAGAAGCGCTTGTTCACCGAAGGCGGCGAAGTCAGCGCCGGCCAGCAGCTCTACCAGATCGACCCGGCCCTCTACCAGGCCAGCTACGACAGCCAGAAGGCCGCGCTGGCGCGCGCCCAGGCGCAGCTCAAGACGGCCAACCTGCTGGTGCAGCGCTACCGCCCGCTGGCCGAGAGCCGCGCGGTCAGCCGCCAGGCGTATGACGACGCGGTCGCCGCGCGCGACCAGGCCGCGGCGGATGTGCAGTCCGCCAAGGCCGCGCTCGAGACCGCGCGCATCAACCTGGTCTATACCCAGGTGCTGTCGCCCATCGACGGCATCATCGGCCGTTCCACGGTCACCGAGGGCGCGCTGGTCACCGCCAACCAGGCCGGCGCGCTGGCCTCGGTGCAGCAGATCGACCCGATCTACGTCGACGTCACGCAGTCCAGCGTCGACCTGCTGCGCCTGAAGAGCGCGCTCGACAGCGGCCTGCTGCAGCGCGAGGCCGGCAAGGACGCGGCCCGCGTGTCGCTGACGCTGGCCGACGGCTCGCAATACCGCCATGAGGGCACCCTGCAGTTCTCCGAAGTGACCGTCGACCAGGGCACCGGCTCGGTCACGCTGCGCGCGGTGTTCCCCAACCCCGACCGCCAACTGCTGCCGGGCATGTTCGTGCGCGCCCGCGTCATCGAAGGCGTGGCTCCGCAGGGGCTGCTGGCGCCGCAGCGCGGCATCACGCGCAACCAGCGCGGCGAGCCGACCGCGCTGCTGGTCAACGCCGACAACAAGGTCGAACTGCGCATCCTGAAGGTCGACCGCGCCATCGGCGACCAATGGCTGGTCACCGACGGCCTGAAGGCCGGCGACAAGATCATCGTCGAAGGCCTGCAAGGGGTACAGCCCGGCGCGGAAGTCAACGCGACCGAATTCACCGCGCCTGCGCAGGCGCCCGCCGCCGCGGCCAAGTAAGGAGTCCGCATGGCCAAGTTTTTCATCGACCGGCCGGTCTTCGCCTGGGTGGTCGCCATCGTCCTGATGATGGCGGGCGTCCTGGCCATCCTGCAATTGCCGGTGGCGCAGTATCCCAACATCGCCTCGCCGGCCATCAGCATCCGGGTCAACTACCCGGGCGCGTCGGCGCAGACGGTGCAGGACAGCGTGGTGCAGGTCATCGAACAGCAGATGAACGGCATCGACAACCTCAGCTACATGTCATCGGAAAGCAACTCCGACGGCAGCATGGCCATCACGCTGACGTTCGCGCAGGGCACCGACCCCGACACCGCGCAGGTGCAGGTGCAGAACAAGCTGGCGGTGGCGCAGCCGCTGCTGCCGCTCGAAGTGCAGCAGCAGGGCATACGCGTCAGCAAGGCGACCAAGAACTTCCTGGTGGTGGCGGGTTTCATCTCCACCGACGGCACCATGGCCAAGGAGGATCTGGCCAACTACGTGGCGGCCAACGTGCAGGACCCGGTCAGCCGCACGCCCGGCGTGGGCGACTTCCAGCTGTTCGGCTCGCAGTACGCCATGCGCATCTGGGTCGATCCCGACAAACTCCTGTCCTACGACCTGACCACCGTCGACGTGATGAACGCGGTCAAGGAACAGAACGTGCAGGTGTCGTCGGGCGAGCTGGGCGGCCTGCCGGCGATCAAGGGCCAGCAGCTCAACGCCACCATCATCGGCCCGTCGCGCCTGCAGACGCCCGAGGAGTTCCGCGCGATCCTCCTGAAGGTCAACCCGGACGGCTCGCAGGTGCGGCTCGGCGACGTCGCCAGCGTGTCGCTGGGCGCGCAGAACTACGCCATCGACAGCTACTTCAACGGGCAGCCGGCCTCCGGCCTGGCCATCAAGCTGGCGCCGGGCGCCAACGCGCTCGATACCGTCGAGGCGGTGCGCGACACCATCAACCGCCTCAAGCCGTTCTTCCCGCCGGGCATGGACGTGGTGTACCCGTACGACACCTCGCCCTTCGTGGCGCTGTCCATCGAAAGCGTGATCCACACCCTGATCGAGGCCATCATCCTGGTGTTCCTCGTGATGTACCTGTTCCTGCAGAACTTCCGGGCCACGCTGATCCCCACGCTGGCGGTGCCGGTGGTGCTGCTGGGCACCTTCGGGGTGCTGGCGGTGTTCGGCTATTCCATCAACACCCTGACCATGTTCGGCATGGTGCTGGCGATCGGCCTGCTGGTGGACGACGCCATCGTGGTGGTGGAAAACGTCGAGCGCGTCATGGCCGAGGAGGGCCTGTCGCCGCGCCAGGCCACGCGCAAGTCCATGGGCCAGATCACCGGCGCGCTGATCGGCATCGCGCTGGTGCTGTCGGCCGTGTTCGTGCCGATGGCGTTCTTCGGCGGCTCCACCGGGGTCATCTATCGCCAGTTCTCGATCACCATCGTGTCGTCGATGGTGCTGTCGGTGCTGGTGGCCATCATCTTCACGCCGGCGCTGTGCGCCACCCTGCTCAAGCGCATCCCCAAGGGCCACCATGCGACCAAGACCGGCTTCTTCGGCTGGTTCAACCGCCTGTTCGAGCGCTCCACCGACGGCTATGCCAATTCGGTGGCGCGCGGCCTGGGGCGCACCAAGCGGCTGATGCTCATCTACCTCCTGCTGGTGCTCGTCATGGGGTGGATGTTCACGCGCATTCCCACCGCCTTCCTGCCCGACGAGGACCAGGGCATCCTGTTCGCGCAGGTGCAGGCCCCCGCCGGCGCCACCGCCGAGCGCACCAGCCACACGGTCGAGGCCGCCACCCGCTACCTGCTCGAGGACGAGAAGGACGTCGTCGCCTCGGTGTTCGCGGTGCACGGCTTCAGCTTCGGCGGCCGCGGCCAGAACTCGGCCATCATGTTCATCAAGCTGCGCGACTGGGACGAGCGCCGCGACGCTTCGCAGAAGGTGCAGGCCCTGGCGGCCCGGGCCAATGCGTATTTCAGCCAGCACCTGCACGATGCGCGCGTGATGGCCTTCGCGCCGCCGGCCGTCATGGAGCTCGGCAACGCGCTGGGCTTCGACTTCCAGCTCACCGACCAGGCGGGCCTGGGCCACGACAGGCTCGTCGCCGCGCGCCAGCAGTTCCTGGCCGAGGCGGCCAAGAGCCCGGTGCTGGCCGGCGTGCGCTTCAACGGCATGGAAGACGCGCCGCAGTATGAGCTGGAAATCGACCGCGAGAAAGCGCGTGCGCTGGGCGTGGGTATTTCCGACATCAACAACACGCTGTCCACCGCCTGGGGCGGTTCGTACGTCAACGACTTCCTCGACCGCGGGCGCGTGAAGAAGGTGTACCTGCAGGGCGAAGCGTCGTCGCGCATGCTGCCCGAGGACCTCGACAAATGGTACGTGCGCAACCAGAGCGGCGGCATGGTGCCGTTCTCGGCCTTCGCCTCGGCCCGCTGGACCTACGGCCCGCAGCGCCTGGACCGCTACAACGGCGTGCCGTCGTTCAACATCCAGGGGCAGGCGGCGCCGGGCTACAGCTCGGGCGAGGCCATGGCCGAGATGGAGCGCATCGCCGCCACCATGCCCACCGGCATCGGCTATGAATGGACCGGCCTGTCCTACGAGGAGCGCCTGTCCGGCGCGCAGGCGCCCGCGCTGTACGCCATTTCACTGCTCGTGGTGTTCCTGTGCCTGGCCGCGCTGTACGAAAGCTGGGCCATCCCCACCTCCGTCATGCTGGTGGTGCCGCTGGGAGTCATCGGGGTGCTGGCCGCCACCTTGTTGCGCGGCCTGTCCAACGACGTGTACTTCCAGGTCGGGCTGCTCACCACCGTGGGCCTGAGCGCCAAGAACGCCATTCTCATCGTGGAGTTCGCCAAGGCCCACTACGAAGAGGGCGCCAGCCTGGTCGAAGCGGCCGTGCACGCGGCGCGCCAGCGCCTGCGGCCGATTCTCATGACGTCCATGGCGTTCATCCTGGGCGTGGTGCCGCTGGCCATCTCCAACGGCGCCGGCTCGGGCAGCCAGCATGCCATCGGCACCGGCGTGATCGGCGGCATGCTGGCCGGCACCTTCCTGGCCATCTTCTTCGTGCCGGCCTTCTTCGTGGTGATGCTGCAGCTGTTCAAGGTCAAGCGCCACAGCGAACGCCACGAAGACGACGACGAAGATCCGCAAGACGGCGACCCCGCCTTGCCGCCGGCGCCGTCGGCGCAGCCCGGGGAGCAACCGCAATGAATCCGACCATGTATCGATCCATCCTGACCGCCGCGTTGGCGGCGGCCCTGGCGGGCTGCTCCCTGGCGCCCACCTATGAGCGTCCCGACGCGCCCGTCAGCGCCACCTTTCCCACCGGCCCGGCCTACGAGACGCCGGGCCAGCCGGCCGCGGGCGCCGCCGCGGCCGATATCGGCTGGCGCGACTTTTTCGCCGATCCGCTGCTGCAGCGGCTGATCTCCATGGCCCTGGAGGCCAACCGCGACCTGCGGGTGGCCGCCCTGAACGTCGAAGAAGCGCGGGCCCAGTACCGCATCCAGCGGGCCGACCTGTTGCCCGGCGTGGGCGTCGCGGGGCAGGGCTCGGTGCAGCGCATGCCCGGCGACCTGTCGCAGAGCGGCGAGTCCACCATCAGCCGCAGCTACCAGGTCGGCGGCGCCGTCTCGGCGTGGGAACTCGACCTGTTCGGGCGTATTCGCAGCCTCAGCGACCAGGCCCTGGAAACCTACCTGGCGCAGGACGAGACCCGCCTCGCCACGCAATTGTCGCTGGTGGCCGAAACCGCCGCCGCCTACCTGACGCTGCGGGCCGACCAAGAATTGCTGAGCCTGACCCGGTCGACCCTGGCGGCGCAGCAGGATTCCTATCGCCTGACCAAGCAGAGCTACGACCTGGGCGTGGCCACCGAGCTCGACCTGAGCCAGGCGGAGATCGCGTTGCGCACGGCCGAGCGCAACCTGTCGCAGTACACCCGCATGGCGGCCCAGGACCGCAATGCGCTGGTGCTGCTGGTGGGCCAGCCGCTGCCGGCCGACGTGGTGGCGCAACTCGACCAGGCCCGGGCGCTGCCGGACGGCATCATGCCGTCGAACCTGCCCGCCGGCCTGCCGTCCGACCTGCTGGCCAGGCGGCCGGACATCCGCGCCGCCGAACACCAGCTCAGGGCGGCCAATGCCAATATCGGCGCGGCGCGGGCGGCGTTCTTCCCGACCATCAGCCTGACCGGCAGCGCGGGCACCGCCAGCGCCAGCCTGGGCGGGCTGTTCGATGCCGGCTCGGGCGCCTGGAGCTTCGCGCCCAGCATCACCGTGCCCATCTTCGCGGGCGGTGCGCTGCGCGCCAGCCTGGACGCGGCCAAGGTGCGCAAGAACATCCAGGTGGCCCAGTACGAGAAATCGATCCAGACCGCCTTCCGCGAGGTGTCGGACGCGCTGGCCGGGCGCGGCACGCTGCAGACGCAGATCGTCGCTCAGCGCCAACTGGTCGACGCCAGCCAGCGCGCCTACGACCTGTCGCGCCAGCGCTTCGAGCAAGGGGTGGACAATTACCTCAGCGTGCTGGACGCGCAGCGCTCGCTGTATTCGGCCCAGCAGGTCCTGGTCGAGACCCGCCTGGCGCGCCTGTCCAACCTGGTGACGCTGTACCGCTCCCTGGGCGGCGGCTGGTCGGAGCAGACCGTGGCCGCGGCCCCGCTGGCGCAGTAGCCTGGCGCGGGCAAGAAAAAAGCCGGGCGGCCCGCGGGCCGCCCGGCTTTTTTCTTGCATGGATGCGTTATGCGCGCTTCTTGGTGATCAGGCCGACCACGAACAGCACGACGATGGCGCCGACGACCGAGCCGATCCAGCCCGCCGGTTCGCCCGGTGCGTACCAGCCCAGCGACTGGCCCAGGAAGCCCGCCACGACTGCGCCGACGATGCCCAGGATGGTGGTCATGATGATCCCCATGTTCTGGTCGCCAGGCATGATGGCGCGGGCGATGAGGCCGACGACAAACCCGACGATGATCATGATGATGATGCTCATGCGCGTGCTCCTCTTTCAGGATGTAGGGTAAGCGTTTGGATAATACCCACCCCCCGCGGGCCGACGTTGTAACAACTCGTATTTGGGGCATCTGCGCAACAGCTTGCGCCGTCCGGCCATCGGCATGCCGCAAGAACGTGGTAGCGGCGTATGCGGTGAATTAGCCGGTAATCTCGATCAATTGGCGCAGATCCTTGACGATCGCGTCGATACTGTCGGTGTCGGATGCCAGCAGGCGGGCCTGGCCTTCGTTGTCGAAGATGTAAACCCCGCGGCTGTGCGTCACGTCGTAGACGTCGGCCGCGTCGCCCGGCCGGGGCTTCTCGATCTGGTAGGCCACGCGGTAGCGGCGCGCCAGGTCGGCGATCTGTTTTTCGCTGCCGGTCACGCCGATGGCGCTCTTGTTGAACGCATCCACATAGGCTTGCAGGACATCCGGCGTATCGCGGTGCGGATCGACGCTGACGAAGACGATGCGCACGTTGTCGGCGGCGTCGCCCAGCTGCTGCAGCACGGCCGTGAGCTGGGCCATGGTAGTCGGGCAGACGTCGGGGCAGCTCGCATAGCCGAAGAACAGCAGCACCGTCTTGCCCTTGAGGTCGTTGCTGGAAACGGTCTTGCCGCCCGCGCCGGCCAGCTGGAACTTGAGGTCGGGCAGGTGTCCCTTGATGTCGTACAGGGTCCAGTTGGCGGCTTTGTCGCCGCAGGCGGCGACCAGCATGCAGGAGGCGAGCAGCAAGGCACGCCACAGGCGGCCGGAAAGAATAGCGGGCATGTCGATGTTGGGTACGGGCCGCAGCGGCGCGGTAAACGGAACGGCAACGGCACGATTCTAGCGCGCCGGCGCGCGCAGGGGGCGCGCGCCGGCGTGGCGGGCGTCAGCCGGCCATGCCGTTATGCCGCAGCAGCGCGTCGATGCGCGGCGCGCGGCCCCGGAACGCCTGGAACGATTCCGCCGCGGGCCGCGCCCCGCCGACGGCCAGGATCTCCTTGCGGAAGCGCGCGCCGGTGGCGGGATCCAGCGTGCCGTGCTCGCCGGACGCGCCGGCGGCGGCCTCTTCGAAGGCCTCATAGGCATCGGCGGACAGCACTTCGGCCCACTTGTAGCTGTAATAGCCGGCGCCATAGCCGCCGGCGAACAGGTGCGAGAAGCTGTGCGGCAGGCGATGCCAGGCGGGCGGGAACAGCACCGCCACTTCGCCGCGCACCTGTTCGAGCAGGGCCAGCACCTCGGCGATCGGCGCGCCCTGCGGGCGCTCGTGCAGCAGCATGTCGAACAGGGCGAACTCGATCTGCCGCACGGCCTGCATGCCGCTCTGGAAATTGCGCGCCGCCACCAGCTTGTCGAACAGCGCGCGGGGCAGCGGCTCGCCGCTGTCGACGTGGGACGACAGCCGCTGCGCCACCGGCCATTCCCAGCAGAAGTTCTCCATGAACTGCGAGGGCAGCTCGATGGCGTCCCATTCCACCGCGGCGAACGCCGAGGCGGCCGGCTCGTCCACCTCGGACAGCAGGGCATGCAGGGCGTGGCCGGTCTCGTGGAACAGCGTGATCACGTCGTCGTGAGTCAGCAGGGCCGGCTTGCCGTCGGCCGGGCGGGCGAAATTGCAGGTGAGATACACCACCGGCGTCTGTACTTGCGCGCCGACGCGGCGGCGGCTGCGCTCGCTGTCGACCCAGGCGCCGCTCTGCTTGCCGGCGCGGGCGTACAGGTCCAGGTACAGGTGGCCGACCAGCGCGCCGGCCGGCGTTTCCACCCGTACGCCGCGCACGTCGCGGTGCCAGCGCGATACATCGGTCTCGCGCAGCCGCACGTCGAACAGCGTTTCGATGACCTCGAACAGGCCCGCCAGCACGCGCGGCTCGGTGAAATATTGCTTGATCTCGTCTTCCGAGTAGGCGTAGCGGGCTTCGCGCAGGCGTTCGGAAGCGTAGGCCACGTCCCAGGGCTGCAGGGTCTCCAGGCCCAGCTCGGCGGCCGCGTAGGCTTTCAGCTCGGCCAGGTCGCGCTCGGCATAGGGGCGGGCGCGCGCGGCCAGGTCGCGCAGGAAGCCGGTGACCTCGCCCGCGTCGCGCGCCATGCGGGTCTGCAGGCGCAGCGCCGCGAAGCTGCCGTAGCCCAGCAGGCCGGACTCCTCGGCGCGCAGCGCCAGCAGTTCCTCGATCAGCGGTGAATTGTCGAAGCGTGTGTCGCCCTGTTCGGAGGCCACCGTGCCATAGGCGCGGTACAGCTGCTCGCGCAGCGAGCGGTCGCGCGCGTACTGCATGACCGGCAGGTAGCAGGGCATCTTCAGCGTCAGTTTCCAGCCCTGCTTGCCGTCTTCCTGCGCCGCCTGGCTGGCGGCCTGCCGTACGTCGGCGGGCAGTCCTTCCAGGCGCGCCTCGTCGTCGACCAGCAGCGACCACGCGTCGATCGCGTCGAGCACGTTTTCGGAGAATTTCTGCGCCACCTGGGCCTCGCGGTCCGAGATGGCGGCATAGCGCTCGCGCGCCGGCCCCTGCAGCTCGACCCCGCTGAGCCGGAAGTCGCGCAGCGCCAGTTCGACGACGCGGCGGCGCACCGGGCTCCAGTCGGCGAAGCCGGGCGCGGCCTGCAGCCGCTGGTACTGGCGGTACAGGCCCTCGTGCAGGCCCACCCAGGTGGAGAATTCGGTCACCAGGGGCAGGGCGGCGTTGTAGGCCTCGCGCAGCTCGGGCGTGTTCACCACCGCGTTCAGGTGGCCGGCCACCGACCAGGCCCGCCACAGGCGCTCCGATGCGGTATCGAGCGGCTCGACCACGGCCTCCCATTGCGCCGGCAGGGCCGGGTCGGCGGCGGCGGCTACCGCCCGGCGGGCCTGTTCCAGCAGTTCCTGGATGGCGGGCACGATGTGGCCCGGCTGGACCGCCGCGTAGTCGATCAGGTCGGAGACGGGGGCGAGGAGGGGATTCTGGGTCATGAGGATCGGTGTGGAAACGGGAATCTGTATTGATAACAGATAAGGGCGAAGCGCCGGAAAGCAAGCCGGGCGGCACGGCGGGATGGCGCCGGTCGGTGCGGTGGGAAGTAGTGAAAGGTGTCTGACACCCCGGGAGGCAACGCCTGCCTGCCGGCGGCGCTTCGAGGGGCGTCAGACACCTGTCCGGTCATGCCGGCGCGCCGGCGGCCCGGGTTGTCAGCCGGCGGCGCGTTCGGCGGCCTCGACGGTGTTGACCAGCAGCATGGCGATCGTCATGGGGCCGACGCCGCCCGGCACGGGCGTAATGGCGCCGGCCACCTGGCTGGCCGAGGCGAAGTCCACGTCGCCGCACAGCTTGCCGTCGGCGCCGCGGTTGATGCCCACGTCGATGACCACCGCGCCGGGCTTGATCATGCTGCCGTCGATCATGCCGGGCTTGCCGGTGGCCACCACCAGCACGTCGGCGCGGCGCGTCTGCGCGCCCAGGTCGCGCGTCTTGGAGTTGCAGATCGTGATGGTGGCGCCGGCCTGCAGCAGCAGCATGGCCATCGGCTTGCCGACGATGTTGCTGGCGCCGACGATCACGGCTTCGGCGCCGCGCAGCGGCACGCCCTCGGCTTCCAGCATCTTCATGACGCCGTAGGGCGTGCACGGCCGGAACAGCGGCTGGCCGGTCATGAGCAGGCCGGCGTTGCTGACATGGAAACCGTCCACGTCCTTGTCGGCGGCGATCGCCTCGATGACCTTGTGGCTGTCCATGTGCGGCGGCAGGGGCAGCTGCACCAGGATGCCGTGGATGGACGGGTCGCGGTTCAGCGCGTCGATGCGCGCCAGCAGTTCGGCCTCGGTCATGTCGGCCGGGTATTGCTCCTTGACCGAATGCAGGCCGGCTTTTTCGCAGGCGGCGACCTTGTTGCGCACGTAGACTTGCGAGGCCGGGTCATCGCCGACCAGCACCACCGCCAGGCCGGGGCGGGCGCCGCGCGCCGCCAGGGCCTGCACGCGTTGCGCCACTTCGGCGCGGATCCGCTGCGCCAGGGCGGTGCCGTCGATGATGCGCGCGCCCGCGCGCGCTTGGGTGTTGCTGTCCTGCAGGGTCATGCATGTGCCTCGGGTTTGGCCAGCGCGACCTTCATCAGGTCGGCGACCGTGGTGACTTCCAGTTTTTCCATGATGTTGGCGCGATGCGCCTCGACGGTCTTGATGCTGATGCCCAGGTCGTCGGCGATCTGCTTGTTGAGCCGGCCGGCCACGATGCGCTCGAGTACCTGCTGCTCGCGCGCGGTCAGGCGCGCCAGCATGGCCTCGTGGTCCTTCTGGGCCTGGAACTGGCTGACGCGCTGGGTCGCCTGCTCCAGCATGCGGGCCACGATCTCGCGCAAGTCGGACTCGTTGAACGGCTTTTCGAGGAAGTCGACCGCGCCCTTCTTCATGGTGGACACCGCCATCGGCACATCGCCGTGGCCGGTGATGAACACGATGGGCAGCGGCGCATTGCGGGCGATGATCTGTTCCTGCAGTTCCAGGCCGCTCATGCCGGGCATGCGCACGTCCGCGATCAGCACGCCGACCTGGGTCGGATCGTATTCTTCGAGGAACGTCTCGCCGCTGGCGTAGGCGCGCACGCGATAGCCGTTCGCTTCCAGCAGCCAGCGCAATGAATCGCGTACCGCTTCGTCGTCATCGACAATGAATACCGTGCTCGACTGGGGGGGGGTGTTCATGCGTGCAACTCCTCGGGCTGATCATTCTGCGCGCCCTTCTCTGGGACGGCGCAAGGCAGGGTAAAGCGGAAAATCGTCCCGCCGGCGGGGTTGGGGTCCGCCCAAAGGCGGCCGTGATGCGACTCGATAATGGTACGGCAGATATTCAGCCCCATGCCCAGGCCCTGGGATTTGGTGCTGAAGAAGGGTTCGAACAGCCGCTCGGGCTCGGCCAGCCCGTGGCCGCGGTCGACCACGGCCACCTCGATGTGCTGTTCGTGCAGAATCACGGCGACCTTGAGCTCGTCGGATTCGCTCTTTTCCATGGCTTCCAGGCCGTTCTTGAGCAGGTTCAGCAGCACCTGCTCGATCAGGATCGGGTCGGCCAGCACGTCGGGCGCGTTGGACGGCACGAAGGGCTCGATGCGGATGCGGCGCTTGCGCGCGTCGATCTCGGCGAAGCCGATGGCGTTGTCGACGATGCGGCTGATGGGCACCCGCTGGCGGCGCGGCTCGCTGCGTTTGACGAACTCGCGGATGCGGCTGATGATCTTGCCGGCCCGCTCGGCCTGCGAGGCGGCCTTTTCCAGCGCCGGCAGCAGCATGGTGGGGCTGGTGTGGCCGGCCTTGACCAGCGCCACCGCACCCATGCTGTAGTTGGCGATGGCCGTCAGCGGCTGGTTCAGTTCGTGCGCCAGCGACGAGGCCATCTCGCCCATGGTGGTCAGGCGGCTGGTGAGCTGGATCTTTTCCTGCTGGATGCGCGAGGCTTCCTCGTGGTTGCGGCGCTCGGTGATGTCGCGCGCCACCTGCATGCGCACCCGCCGGCCGTCGGTCCAGGCCAGCATGCGGTGGTGCACTTCGAACCAGCGCTGTACCGACGGGGCGAACACTTCCACCGATTCGTCGGTGAAGCGGCCGCGCCGCCCGGCCAGCAGCTCGTCGTGGCCGCCGGTCTGCGCCCCGAACACGCGCCGGTAGGTGCGGTTGGCGAACAGCAGCTCCAGGCCGTCGTGCGTGTCGGCCGTGACCGAGATCGCGTCGTCCAGGCCCTCCAGCACCGTCATGAAGCGCTCGTGGGCGGCGGTCAGCGCCTCGCGGATGCGCTTGGGCTCGGTGATGTCGGTCATCGAGGTCATCCAGCCGATCTGCGTGCCGTTGGGGTCGAGCAGCGGCGACACGTACATGCGCGCCGTGAAGCGCGAGCCGTCGCGGCGCTGGGCCTCGACCTCGAGCCCGCTGCTGGGCGTCTTGCCCGAGGTCAGCACGTCGAGCGTATGCTGGTGCTGTTCGTGGCGGCCCGGCACCCAGTAGGGGAAGGGCGGGCTGCGGCCGATCAGGTCGGCCTCGTTCCAGCCGATCATGCGGCAGAACGCCGGGTTCACATAGGCGATGCGGCCTTCCATGTCGAGCACCCGCATGCCGGTCGACATGGAGTTTTCCATGGCGCGCCGGAAGCCGGTCTCGGCGATCAGGGCCGCCTCGGCGCTGGAGCGGAAGCGCGTATAGCGCCACAGCATCAGCAGGCTGATGATGATCACGCACGACAGCGCCAGCACCACCCAGATGAGGCGCTGCTGGCGCACTTCCTGGTCGATCGTCACGAACATGACGCTGTCGTCGTGCAGGCGCTGCAGCCAGAAGAAGGCGCCCATCACGCACAGGTACAGGATCAGCACCAGCGCGGGCGTGAGCCAGTACACGCCGCGCCGGCGCTGCCGGGCATGGTCGTGGAACGACGTGGGAATATTGGACTTGTGCGGGCTGGACATTGCGTTCGGGCCGTATAGAGCCGGCATTTTAGAGCGTGTTGCGGCCGGCTGCGCGGCGCGGCGGCCGGCCCGGCCGGCCAGCCGCCCCTGTGCATTCAGCTTGGCGTCAATTTTTCATATTGCGAAATGTCGTACCGCAACATGAAATTTTCTGTGGGACGGGTTACTCTCCCGGTTTGATGCGTTGCTCCAGGCCGCCGTCCAGGCTGCTCGGACGGCGGAAACCCGGCATGTTCCGGAACCATTTGCCCGATCCCGCGACCCGGGGCGGGCGTGCACAGAACCTCCACAGGAGACACACGATGTCCTCTAACGCCCAGGCTCGCGCGCTATCGGCCGCCAATGATGAAGATACCCTGGAAACCCAGGAATGGCTCGAAGCCCTGGCCGCCGTGCTCGACCGCGAAGGTCCGGAACGCGCCCACTACCTGCTGGAACGGCTGATCGACGAGGCCCGCCGCTCCGGCGCGCATATTCCATTCTCGCCCAATACGGCGTACGTCAACACCATACCGCAGGCGCTCGAGCCCGCCCACCCCGGCAACCTCGAGCTGGAGTCGCGCATCCGCTCGTACGTGCGCTGGAACGCGATGGCCATGGTGGTCAAGGCCAACAAGCACAACCCGCCCGACGGCGGCGACCTGGGCGGCCACATTGCGTCGTTCGCCTCGCTGGCCACCATGATCGGCTGCGGGCAGAACCACTTCTGGCACGCCGAAAGCGAAGACCACGGCGGCGACCTGGTGTACTTCCAGGGCCATACCTCGCCGGGCATGTACGGCCGCGCCTACCTGGAAGGGCGCCTGACCGCCGAGCAGCTCGACCATTTCCGCCAGGAAGTGGACGGCAAAGGGCTGTCGTCGTACCCGCACCCCAAGCTGATGCCGGACTTCTGGCAGTTCCCCACAGTGTCGATGGGCCTGGGGCCGCTGATGGCCATCTACCAGGCGCGGTTCCTCAAGTACCTGCACGCCCGCGGCCTGGCCGACACCAGCAAGCGCAAGGTGTGGGTATTCTGCGGCGACGGTGAAATGGACGAGCCCGAATCGCTCGGCGCCATCGCCCTGGCCGCGCGCGAGAAGCTCGACAACCTGATCTTCGTCATCAACTGCAACCTGCAGCGCCTGGACGGCCCGGTGCGCGGCAACGGCAAGATCATCCAGGAACTCGAGGGCGATTTCCGCGGCTCGGGCTGGAACGTCATCAAGCTGATCTGGGGCGGCTACTGGGACCCGCTGCTGGCGCACGACAAGGAAGGCATCCTGCGCAAGATCATGGAAGAGACCGTCGACGGCGAGTACCAGGCGTACAAGGCCAACGACGGCAAGTTCGTGCGCGAACACTTCTTCGGCAAGCACCCCAAGCTGCTGGAAGCCGTCTCGCGCATGAGCGACGAAGACATCTGGCGCCTGAACCGCGGCGGCCATGACCCCCACAAGGTGTACGCGGCCTTCAAGGCGGCCGCCACGCACGAGGGCCAGCCCACCGTCATCCTGGCCAAGACCATCAAGGGCTACGGCATGGGCCACGTGGGCCAGGCCAAGAATCCGACCCACCAGCAGAAGAAACTGGAACTGGACGCCATCCGCGAATTCCGCGACCGCTTCGCCATTCCCATTCCCGACGACCAGCTGGAGAAGCTGCCGTATTTCAAGCCGGCCGACGACTCGCCCGAAATGAAATACCTGCACGAGCGCCGCAAGGCGCTGGGCGGCTACCTGCCGCGTCGCCGCGAAAAGGCCGACGAGCAGCTCAAGGCGCCGGCCCTGGAGGCGTTCAAGGCCGTGCTGGAGCCCACTTCCGAAGGCCGCGAGATCTCCACCACGCAGGCGTTCGTGCGGGTGCTGAACCAGGTGCTGCGCGACAAGGACCTGGGCCCGCGGGTGGTGCCCATCCTGGCGGACGAATCGCGCACCTTCGGCATGGAAGGCCTGTTCCGCCAGATCGGCATCTACGCGCCCGAAGGGCAGAAGTACGTGCCGGTCGATAAAGACCAGGTCATGTACTACAAAGAAGCGGCCGACGGCCAGCTGCTGCAGGAGGGCATCAACGAAGCGGGCGCCATGAGCTCGTGGATCGCCGCGGCCACGTCGTATTCGACGAACAACCGCATCATGATCCCGTTCTACATCTACTACTCGATGTTCGGGTTCCAGCGCATCGGCGACCTGGCCTGGGCGGCCGGCGACATGCAGGCGCGCGGCTTCCTGCTGGGCGGCACCGCCGGGCGCACCACGCTCAACGGCGAGGGCCTGCAGCACGAGGACGGCCACAGCCACATCCTGGCCTCGACCATTCCCAACTGCGTGTCGTACGACCCGACCTTCGCGCACGAACTGGCGGTCATCATCCAGCACGGCCTCAAGCGCATGGTGGAAGACCAGGAGAACGTGTACTACTACCTGACCGTGATGAACGAGAACTACCCGCAGCCCGGCCTGACCGCGGGCGACGAGGAAGGCATCATCAAGGGCATGTACAAGCTCAAGTCGCACGGCAAGGGCAAGCAGCGCGTGCAGCTGATGGGCTCCGGCACCATCCTGCGCGAAGTCATGGCCGCCCAGGAACTGCTGGAAGCCGATTGGGGCGTGGCCTCGGACCTGTGGAGCGTCACCAGCTTCACCGAGCTGCGCCGCGACGGCCTCGACGCCGAGCGCCACAACCTGCTGCACCCGGAGCAGAAGAAGCCGCTGGTGCCCTATGTGACCCAGCAGCTGGAAAAGACCGAGGGCCCGATCATCGCGTCGACCGACTACATGAAGCTGTTCGCCGACCAGATCCGGCCGTTCGTGCCCAAGGGCCGTTCGTACCGCGTGCTGGGCACCGACGGGTTCGGCCGTTCCGACTTCCGCTACAAGCTGCGCGAGCACTTCGAGGTCGACCGCCATTTCGTCGTGCTGGCCGCGCTGCGCGAGCTGGCCGATGCCGGCACCATCCCCGCCGCCAAGGTGGCCGAGGCCATCAAGAAGTACGGCATCAACCCCGAAAAAGCCAACCCGCACCACGCCTGAAGGTAAACAGTCATGAGCAAACTCGTGGAAATCAAGGTGCCGGACATCGGCGACTTCAAGGAAGTGGAAGTCATCGAGGTGCTGGTGAACGAAGGCGATACGATCAAGGCGGAGCAGAGCCTGATCACGGTGGAGTCCGACAAGGCATCGATGGAGATCCCGGCCTCGGCGGGCGGGGTGGTGAAGTCGGTGAAGGTGAAGGTCGGCGACAAGGTGTCGGAAGGCAAGGTGATCCTGGAGGTCGAGGCCGGCGACGCCGCCCAGGTGTCAGACACCCAGGGGGTGTCTGACACCGCGCCCAATAAGCAGGCCCAGGCGTCGGACAACCAGCCGGCGCCGGCTCCCAAGACCCAGGGCCAGACCGAGGAGGCCCCGGATGTCGAGCCGGCCGGCGGCGTCACCGAAGTGACGGTGCCGGACATCGGCGACTTCAAGGAAGTGGAAGTCATCGAGGTCATGGTCGCGGTGGGCGACACCATCAAGGCCGAGCAGAGCCTGATCACCGTCGAGTCCGACAAGGCCTCGATGGAAATCCCGGCCTCGGCCGGCGGCGTGGTCAAGGAAGTCAGGGTCAAGGTGGGCGACAAGGTGTCCAAGGGCAGCGCCATCGTGGTGGTGGAAGGCCAGGGCGGCGCGCAGGCCGCGCCGCAAAAAGCCCAGGCGCCCGCCCAGCAGCAGGCGCCGGATACCCAAGGCCAGCAACAGGCGCCTGACAGCGCCGGCGCGGCGCCGCAGCAGGCGGCCGACAAAGCCGCCGGCGCCCGGCCGTCGCCGACCGCCGCGCTGGAAGACCCCGACCTCAAGCCGGGCCAGCTGCCGCACGCCTCGCCCTCGGTGCGCAAGTTCGCCCGCGAGCTCGGCGTCAACCTGAGCAAGGTCAAGGGCAGCGGCCGCAAGGACCGCATCACGGCGGACGACGTGCGCGCCTATGTGAAGCAGGCGCTGTCCGCGCCCGCCGCCGCAGCTGCGGGCGGCGCCGACGGCGCGGCGCTCGGCCTGCTGCCGTGGCCGCAGATCGATTTCACCAAGTTCGGGCCGATCGAGGCCAAGCCGCTGTCGCGCATCAAGAAGATCTCCGGCGCCAACCTGCATCGCAACTGGGTCATGATTCCCCACGTCACCAACAATGACGAGGCGGACATCACCGACCTGGAGGCGCTGCGCGTCACCCTGAACAAGGAAAACGAGAAGGCCGGCATCAAGGTCACCATGCTGGCGTTCCTGATCAAGGCCGTGGTGGCGGCGCTGAAGAAGTTCCCCGAGTTCAACGCCTCGCTCGATGGCGACCAGCTGATCTACAAGCAGTACTACCACATCGGCTTCGCGGCCGACACGCCCAATGGGCTGGTGGTGCCGGTGATCCGCGACGCCGACAAGAAGGGCATCCTGGATATCGCCAAGGAAATGGGCGAGCTGTCCAAGAAGGCCCGCGACGGCAAGATCTCGCCGGCCGAGATGCAGGGCGGCTGCTTCTCGATCTCGTCGCTGGGCGGCATCGGCGGCACCCATTTCACGCCCATCATCAATGCCCCCGAGGTCGCCATCCTGGGCGTCTCGCGCTCGGCCCACAAGCCGGTGTGGGACGGCAAGCAGTTCGTGCCGCGCCTGATCCTGCCGCTGTCGCTGTCGTACGATCACCGCGTCATCGACGGCGCCGCCGCCGCGCGCTTCAATGCGTACCTGGGCCAGCTGCTGGCCGATTTCCGCCGCATTGCGCTGTAACCGGGAGCCGTCATGAGCAAACTCGTGGAAATCAAGGTGCCGGACATCGGCGACTTCAAGGAAGTGGAAGTCATCGAGGTGCTGGTGAACGAAGGCGATACGATCAAGGCGGAGCAGAGCCTGATCACGGTGGAGTCCGACAAGGCGTCGATGGAGATCCCGGCCTCGGCGGGCGGGGTGGTGAAGTCGGTGAAGGTGAAGGTCGGCGACAAGGTGTCGGAAGGCAAGGTGATCCTGGAGGTCGAGGCCGGCGACGCAGCCCAGGTGTCTGAAACCCAAGAGGTGTCAAACACCAAAACGAAAGAGCAAGCCTCCGCGCCGGTGTCTGACACCTCAGGCAAGCAGCCGGCGCCGCCCAAGCAAGCCACTGCCGCCCCGGCCGCCGCGTCCCACAGCGGCGCCGCCGACGTCGAATGCGACGTGGTGGTGCTGGGAGCCGGCCCCGGCGGCTATTCGGCCGCCTTCCGCGCCGCCGACCTGGGCCTGTCCACGGTGCTGGTCGAGCGCTACGAAACCCTGGGCGGCGTCTGCCTGAACGTTGGCTGCATTCCGTCCAAGGCCCTGCTGCACAACGCCGCCGTCATCGACGAGGCGCGCGCCCTGGCCGCCCACGGCATCAGCTTCGGCGAGCCGAAGATCGACCTGGACAAGCTGCGCGGCTACAAGGACAGCGTGGTCGCCAAGCTGACCGGCGGCCTGGCCGGCATGGCCCGCGCCCGCAAGGTGAAAGTGGTGACCGGCGTGGGCGAATTCGCCGATCCGCACCACCTGGCCGTCAAGGGCGCCGACGGCAAGACCCAGACCATCCGCTTCAAGCATGCCATCATCGCCGCGGGCAGCCAGTCGGTGAAGCTGCCGTTCCTGCCGGACGACGAGCGCATCGTCGATTCCACCGGCGCGCTGCAGCTGCGCGCCATTCCCAAGAAGATGCTGATCATCGGCGGCGGCATCATCGGCCTGGAAATGGGCACTGTGTATTCCACCCTGGGCGCGCGCCTGGATGTGGTGGAAATGCTGGACGGCCTGATGCAGGGCGCCGACCGCGACCTGGTCAAGGTCTGGCAGAAGATGAACGCCGGCCGTTTCGACAACATCATGCTCAAGACCAAGACCGTGGGCGCCGAGGCCAAGAAGGACGGCATCTACGTCACGTTCGAGGGCGAGGGCGCGCCCAAGGAGCCGCAGCGCTATGACCTGGTGCTGCAGGCCGTGGGCCGCAGCCCCAACGGCAAGAAGATCGGCGCCGACAAGGCCGGCATCGCCGTCACCGAACGCGGCTTCATCGAAGTGGACCGCCAGATGCGCACCAACGTGCCGCACATCTTCGCCATCGGCGATATCGTCGGCCAGCCCATGCTGGCCCACAAGGCGGTCCACGAGGGCCACGTGGCGGCCGAGGCTGCCGCCGGCCAGAAGTCCTTCTTCGACGCGCGCGTCATTCCGTCGGTGGCCTACACCGATCCGGAAGTGGCCTGGGTCGGCCTGACCGAGGACGAGGCCAAGAAGCAGGGCATCAAGGTCGAGAAGGGCCTGTTCCCCTGGGCCGCCTCCGGCCGCGCCATCGCCAACGGCCGCGACGAGGGCTTCACCAAGCTGCTGTTCGACGCGGAGAGCCACCGCATCGTCGGCGGCGGTATCGTCGGCACCCATGCCGGCGACCTCATCAGCGAAATCGCCCTGGCGATCGAGATGGGCGCCGACATGGTGGACATCGGCAAGACCATCCACCCGCATCCCACGCTGGGAGAATCGGTGGGCATGGCGGCCGAAGTGGCCGAAGGCGTCTGCACCGACCTGCCGCCGATGCGGAAGAAGTGACCGGCTGCGCCGCAGCAGGAAAGCAGCCGCCCGATGGGCGGCTGCTTTTTTGGGGCAGCCGTTGCGGCCGGCACCAGGCGCGCGGGATCGCGCCAGGTTCTAGCGGTGTCAGGCACCCTTCAGGGGGCCTGACACCTCCAATGAAAGCCCAAAACAAAAAACGGCTGGACGCCAGGCATCCAGCCGTTGCGAAGCAGGGCCGTCTTGTGGATGGCCCCGCCTGGGTCCCGGCATGTGCCGGGGTTGCCCGGATTAACGCAGCAGCGACAGCACCGTCTGCGGAACCTGGTTGGCCTGCGCCAGCACCGAGGTGCCGGCCTGTTGCAGGATCTGGCTCTTGGTCATGTTCGACACTTCGGTCGCGTAGTCGGCATCTTCGATACGCGAACGGGCGGCCGAGAGGTTGTTGACCGTGTTGTTCAGGTTGGCGATGGTCGACTCGAAGCGGTTCTGGACGGCGCCCAGCTCGCTGCGCAGGCCGTCGACGGTCGACAGGGCGTCGTCCAGCGCCTTCAGCGGGTTGGCCGTCGAGGCGGTGCCGGCTTCGACGTCGGCTTCATAGGCGGTCTTGGCGGCAGCCAGGCCGTCCGCATCGGTGAAGTCGTGGGTCACGACACCGGTGTCGGCGTCCACGTCAGCGGCGGCGATCTTGTAGTAGTTGCCGCTCTCGTCGCGCACGGCGTACTCGGCATACTTGCCGGTGGCCGTGTCGAAGGCGCCGTAGCCGTGCAGCGTCAGGTCGCCGGTGGGGCCATTGGTCACCGCGAAAGTGACGTTCGCCTCGGTGGTGACTTCACCGGTGGTGACCGAGATCTTCGTGATCGGGCCGGACGTAGCGCTGACGTTGAAGCCGGTGAGGTCAAGGGTGCTGCGGTCGATCTGCTTCAGGTTGATGTCGATCGTCTGGTTGTCGTTCGCGCCGACCTGGATCGTGAGTTTCTTGCTCTCGGCCAGCACGTTGACGCCGTTGAACTGGGTCTGCGCGGAAACGCGGTCGATTTCGTCAAGGCGCTGGTTGATTTCGTCCTGGATCGACTGCAGGTCGGAGCTCGAGTTGGTGCCGTTCTGCGCCTGGACCGACAGCTCGCGGATGCGCTGCAGGTTGTTGTTGATTTCGTTCAGCGCGCCTTCGGTCGTCTGGGCGATCGAGATGCCGTCGTTGGCGTTGCGGGCAGCCTGGGTCAGGCCGCGCACGTTGGCGGTGAAGCGGTTGGCGATGGCCTGGCCGGCGGCGTCGTCCTTGGCGCTGTTGATGCGCAGGCCGGAGGACAGGCGCTCGATGGCGGAGCCCAGAGCGGATTGGGACTTGTTGAGGTTGTTCTGCGCAACCAGCGACAAGTAGTTGGTGTTGATGACTGCAGCCATGGATAGCTCCCAAGAGAGAAAGGCTTCTTCAAACTGGGCAGCGAGGCCGCCCATTTGCGGGCCGGATGTCCCGCTAGCCTGGGTAACGGCGGGGGCGTGATGAACTTAAGCGTCTGGCCGCAGAATCGGAGGAAGGGAAGGGCGGGCGCGCTTACAGGACCTGCGCCAGGTGGGCCTCGGCCGGCAGCTGCTGCCAGGCGCCGTCCCGCAAGCGGGCGCGGATGCGGGCGGTGGCCTGGGTGCGCAGCTGGCAGACGCGCGCCTCGGTCACTCCCAGGACCGCGCCGATCTCTTTCAGGTTCAGCCCCTGCTCGTAGCACAGCGACAGCACCAGTTGTTCGCGTTCCGGCAGGGCTTCGATGGCCTCGATCAGCGCGCGCCGCAGGTCGGCGGCCAGCAGGGCGTCGAGCGGGCTGTGCGAGGTGTCCGCCGGCATTTCGTGCCAGCCGGGTTCGCCGGGCTCGCCCAGTTCGTCGTAATGGAGGATCTGGATGCCGCGCGCGTCGTTCAGCATGGCCTGGTATTCGTCCAGCGGCACTTCCAGCGCGTCGGCGATCTCGCCGTCGGAGGGCGGCCGCATCAGTTCCTGTTCCTTGCGCTGGATGGCGGCCTCGATGCGCTTGCCCTTGCTGCGCACGCTGCGCGGCAACCAGTCCTGGCTGCGCAGCTCGTCGAGCATGGCGCCGCGGATGCGGGCGGTGGCGTAGGTCTCGAACTGGGCGTCGGGCGTTTCCTGGTAGCGCCGCAACGCGTCGAGCAGGCCGATCATGCCGGCCTGGACCAGGTCGTCGAGCTGGACGCTGGCGGGCAGCCGCGCCAGCATCTGCAGCGCCAGCCTGCGGACCAGCGGCGCGTACCGGACCAGACTGTCATCTGCGTGGGGCATGCGTATCCGTCGACATCTCGTTCAAGCAGGAGATTGTCGGCAAGCACGCGTTTTTCATTTATACAAACACAAAACCTTTTACGTGTTTGTTTACGAAATTCCTGGGCAGGTCATGTACCTAAACGTAACTTGAGTGTATCTTTTTTGCTGAATGTCAGAAATTTCGCCATATTCCGCCATGAATGTCATAAAATTTGACAAGATCAATGGTAGATTACGTTCACTTTGGTATCAAAAGATACAGTTTGTATTGATATCGAAGTCGGGTCAATGGGATCTTGAGCCGATACGGCCGGGGCTCTAGCCGCCCCGGCATTGTCAAGTTTTTAGGAGCCACAAGCGTGAATACCGCGGACAGTTCTTTGCTCGCCGATATCCGGGAAGTCAACCTTTCGTATCTGCTGCTGGCCCAGCGCATGCTACGCGACGATTATGCCGCGTCGATGTTCCGCCTGGGGTTCAGCGCCGAGGTGGCCGACATCCTGGCGCGCCTGTCGCCCGCGCAATTGGTGAAGCTGGCCAGCTCGAGCTCGTTGCTGTGCCGATTCCGTTTCGACGACTACAGCCTGCTTTCGGCGCTGACCCAGGACGTCCTGGGCGGCGCGCTGCAGCAGGCCCATGCGACCATCCTGCTGGCCAACCAGCCTGTAGAGCAGTTGGCCTGATGCCGCGTCCCATGGCTAGCAAGAGCGTTTCCCAGGAGGCCGACGACATTCTGTTGGCCAGCTCCATGATCTCGCTGGGCGCCCGCCTGCAAGTCCTGGAGGCGGAAACCAGCCTCAGCCACGACCGCCTGTCGCGGCTGTATCGCGAGATCCGCGGCTGCTCCCCGCCGAAGGGCATGCTGCCGTTCTCGGTCGACTGGTTCATGACCTGGCTGCCGAACATCCATTCGTCGCTGTTCTATAACGTCTACAGCTTCCTGAATACGCGCACCGACAGCCGCGGCATCCGGGCCATCATCGATGCGTACCGGCTGTACCTGGAGCACGCGGGAGCCGAGCGCCCGGCCGACGAGCCGGTGCTCAGCTTCACGCGCGCCTGGATGCTGGTGCGGTTCTTCGACAGCGGCATGCTGCAGTTGTCGCCTTGCCGGCAGTGCGGCGGCCATTTCATTGCGCATGCGCACGATCCGCAGGGCGACTTCGTCTGCGCGATCTGCCGGCCGCCGCCGCGCGCCGGCAAGACCCGCGCCGCGGCCAAGGCCCGGGCCGGGCAGCGCGCCCTTCCGGCGGCCGCCGCCATGCGCGGCTGAGCCCCGCGTCCGCCGCCGGCCGGCGGCGGACCCGCCAAATAGGCCAAAAGCCCCCCAAAACGCCCCGTAACCCGTGCTTTTGCAGCCGGGTCGGCGGGGGATCATTGTCGCCAACTCTAGACTTCGATGGCAGAGGCCTGATGTGTTGATTGTTATTGGTTATGCGGTGGTGCTCGTCGCGGTGGTGGGCAGTTTCATCGGGCTGGGCGGGCACCTCGGGGCGCTGTACCAGCCATTCGAGCTGACCCTGATCGCGGGCGCGGCGCTGGGGGCTTTCCTGGCGGGCAACAGCCGCAAGTCGCTGCTGCTGATGCGGAATGCGCTGCCGCAAGCGGTCAAGAGCGCGCCGTACAGCAAGGAGGTCTACATGGAACTCATGGCCCTGCTGTATGTGCTGCTGAACAAGGCGCGCCGCGAGGGCCTGATGGCGATCGAATCGCACATCGAAGACCCGGAGTCCAGCGCCATTTTCAGCGACTATCCGCGCATCACCGGCGATGCCAAGCTGATGGAGTTCATTACCGACTACCTGCGCATCATGATCAGCGGCAACATGAGCTCGTTCGAGATCGAGACGCTGATGGACGAGGAGATCGAGACCTACCGGCACGAGCGCGAGGTGCCCTGCCATGCGCTGCACCAGGTGGCCGACGCGCTGCCGGCCTTCGGCATCGTGGCCGCGGTGCTGGGGGTGATCAAGGCGCTGGGCGCGGTGGACCAGCCTCCCGCGGTGTTGGGGGACCTGATTTCCAAGGCCATGGTCGGCACCTTCCTGGGGGTGTTGCTGGCCTATGGTTTCGTCGCGCCGCTGGCGTCGCGTCTGGAGCGGCGCACCGCCGAGTCGGTCAAGGTGCTGGAGTGCATCAAGGTGACGCTGCTGGCCAGCATGAACGGTTACCCGCCGCAGCTTGCCGTCGAATTCGGCCGCAAGGTGCTGTTCTCCGCCGTGCGCCCGTCGTTCGGTGAGCTGGAAGAGCACGTGCGGCAGGCCAAGTCGGCGGCCACCGGCCGCGCCTGAAGGGGCGGCGGATGAGTTCGCTGAACAATCACCGGGTGGTGATCCGCCGCAAGCGCGCGCGGGCCGCCGCGCGGCATGGCGGCAGCTGGAAGATCGCCTACGCGGATTTCATCACCGCCATGATGGCGTTCTTCCTGGTCATGTGGCTGATCGCCATTGTGCCGAAGGAAGAGCTGCGCGGCATTGCCGAGTACTTCCGCATGCCGCTGCGGGTGGCCCTGACCGGCGGGCCGAGCTCGTCGGCCGAGACCAGCGCCATCCCGGGCGGCGGCCGCGATCCGCTGCGCGACGAAGGAGAGGTGCGCCAGGCCGATGGCAGCCGGGTGCAGGCGCAGGTGCAGTCCGACGCCGAGCGGCGTGACCGGCGCGCGCTGGAGCGCCTGAAGCACCGCCTGGACAGCATGCTGGAAGAAAACCCCGTGCTGAAGAACTTCAAGCCGCAGCTCCTGATCGACATGACCACCGAAGGGCTGCGCATCCAGATCGTGGACAACCAGAACCGGCCGATGTTCTCGACCGGCAGCGCCGAGGTCCGGCCCTATATGCGCGACATTCTGCGCGAGCTGGGGCCGGTGCTCAACGAATTGCCCAACAAGGTCAGTATCGCTGGCCACACCGACGCCACCCAGTATGCCCGGGGCGAACGCGCCTACAGCAATTGGGAGCTGTCCGCCGACCGCGCCAATGCCTCGCGCCAGGAGCTGGTCGCCGGCGGCATGGCCGAAGGCAAGCTGATGCGCATCCAGGGACTCTCTTCCAGCATGAGCCTGGTTAAAGATGACCCGTATGCGGCCGTTAACCGGCGTATCAGCCTGGTGGTGCTGAATCGCCGCACCCAGCTGCAGATCGAACGGGAGAACGCCACCGCGGCCGAACTGCGGGCCGGCGGCGTCGAGGATGTGAACGAGGCGGTGGCGCGGGAAACGCCGGCGGCCGGGACGGCAAGGTAGTCATGACAGCAACGATATTGGTCGTGGACGATTCGGCGACGATGCGGATGATCGTCCAGGCGGCCCTGGGCGCCGCCGGGTGGCGCGTGCTGACCGCCGGGGACGGCCGCCAGGCGCTCGAGCTGGCGCGCGGCGACCGCATCGACCTGCTGGTCAGCGACTGGAACATGCCGGTGATGGACGGCCTGGCGCTGATACAGGAATTGCGCGCCGAACCGGGCTACCAGGAACTACCCGTGCTGGTCCTGACGACCGAGCAGGCCGCGCAGAGCAAGAACGCGGCGCGCGGCCTGGGCGTATGCGGCTGGCTGAACAAGCCGGTCGAGCCCGACGTGCTGGTGGAGTTGGCGGCGGAACTGCTCGGCGAGCAGCCCGCCGCCTGAGCGATTTCGACAGGAAGACACAGGATCATGAGCGCCGGTCTGGACCTCAGCCAGTTTTACGAGACCTTTTTCGACGAGGCCGACGAACTGCTTGCCGAGATGGAGCAACTGCTGCTGGGCCTGGACGTGAATGCGCCCGATATCGAGCAGTTGAACGCCATCTTCCGCGCCGCGCATTCGATCAAGGGCGGCGCGGCCACCTTCGGCTGCTTCCAGAAGCTGGCCGGCACCACGCATTTGCTGGAGAACCTGCTGGACGAGATCCGGCGCGGCGAGATGGCCCTGCGCGCGGACATGGTGGACATTTTCCTGGAAACAAAAGACGTGCTGAAGAGCCAACTGGATACCTATCGCGCTGCCGGGGAGCCCGACGAGGCCGTCTACGAGCGCATCTGCGCGGTGCTGCGGCAATTGGCGCAGGAGCACGGCGCGGCCGCTGGCGCGGTGCCGCCGCCGGCCGCGGCGCCTGCCGCTGAGCCGCCCGCGGCGCCCGTCGCCGCGCAACCCGCGACCCCGGCCCAGCCCGCGCCGGTCGACGATGCGGCGCCGTTCCAGATACGCATCGGCCGGGTCTCGGACAAGGACGCCCAGGCCCTTGTGGACGAGATGGGCAACCTGGGCAAGGTGCTGAGGCACGAGCGGGATGCGGGCGGCCTGACAGTATGGGTCGACAGCACCTGCTCGTCCGACGATATCGAGGCGGTTTGCTGCTTCATCGTGGACGCCGACCAGCTCGATGTGCGGCGCGCGCCGCTGCCGGCGCAGGCCGGCGCGCCGGCACCGGCCGAGCCGGCGGCCGCCGGCCAGGCCGCGGTGGCGCCGGCCCCGGCGCCCGGGGCTGCGTCGCCGGCGGCCGCGCCGGCGCAGCGCCAGGCCCGCGCGCCCGCCGCCGCGCACGTGGACAAGGAGTCCACGTCGATCCGGGTAGGCGTGGAGAAAGTCGACCAGGTCATCAACCTGGTGGGCGAGCTGGTCATTACCCAGGCCATGCTGGCGCAAACCGCCTCGACGCTCGACCCGGTGCTGCACGACCGCCTGCTCAACGGCATGGAGCAGCTCGAGCGCAACGCCCGCGACTTGCAGGAAGCGGTGATGTCCATCCGCATGATGCCCATGGACTATGTATTCAGCCGTTTCCCGCGGCTGGTGCGCGACATCGCCGTCAAGATGGGCAAGCAGATCGAGCTGCAGACCTATGGCCGCGCCACCGAACTGGACAAGAGCCTGATCGAGCGGATCATCGATCCGTTGACTCACCTGGTGCGCAACAGCCTGGACCACGGCATCGAGACGCCCGAGAAGCGCATCGCGGCCGGCAAGGATCCGGTCGGGCAGCTGATCCTGTCGGCCGAGCACAACGGCGGCAATATCGTCATCGAGGTCAGCGACGACGGCGCCGGCCTGAACCGCGAGAAGATCCTCAAGAAGGCCCAGGCCCAGGGCCTGTCGGTCAGCGAGAACACGCCGGACGACGAGCTCTGGCAGCTGATCTTCGCGCCGGGCTTCTCGACGGCCGAGCAGGTCACCGATATTTCCGGGCGCGGCGTCGGCATGGACGTGGTGCGCCGCAATATCCAGGACATGGGCGGGCATGTGCAGCTGTCCTGCGTGCCGGGCGAGGGCACCACCACGCGCATCGTGCTGCCGCTGACACTGGCCATCCTGGACGGGATGTCGGTGCGGGTGGGCGCCGAGACATTCATCCTGCCGCTCAACCACGTCACCGAATCGCTGCAGCCCAGCGCCGACCAGATGTATTCCGTGGCGGGCGACGAGCGCGTGATGCAGGTGCGCGGCGAGTATCTGCCGCTGGTGGAGCTGCACCGCGTGTTCGGCGTGCGGGATGCGCAGCCGGACCCGACCCAGGCCATCGCCGTCATCATGCAGGCCGAGGAACGCCGCTTTGCGCTGCTGGTGGATCACCTGGTCGGGCAGCACCAGGTGGTGGTCAAGAACCTGGAATCGAATTACCGCAAGGTGCCGGGCGTATCGGCGGCCACGATCCTGGGCGATGGCAGCGTCGCGCTGATCGTCGACGTGTTCGCGCTGGCGCGCGCCAACCGCGAGAAATGGGCGCAGCCCGAAGCCATCCTGAATTGACGGAGAACCCCCCATGGCAGCCAAACCGCAAACGCAGGCCGCGCGCGTCGAAGACGTCGGCAACGAGTTCCTGGTGTTCACGCTCGGCGCCGAGGAATACGGGATCGACATCCTGAAAGTGCAGGAAATCCGCGGCTATGACGCCGCGGCGGTCACGCGCATTGCCAATGTGCCGCCGTTCATCAAGGGAGTCACCAACCTGCGCGGCATTATCGTGCCGATCGTGGACCTGCGCATCAAGTTCAACCTGGGCAGCGTCGAATACAACGAGCAGACCGTGGTCATCATCCTGAACCTGGATCACCGGGTGGTGGGCATCGTGGTGGACGGGGTCTCGGACGTGCTGATGCTCAATGCCGGGCAGGTGCGCGCCGCGCCCGAGTTCGGCGCCACCCTGTCCACCGAGTACCTGACCGGCCTGGGCACGGTCGACGACCGCATGCTGATCCTGGTGGATATCGAGAAATTGATGACCAGCGACGAAATGGCGCTGGTGGAGAAAGCGGCCTCGTGAGGCACGCGAGCCCGCGGCGCGAGGCGCGGGCAGGGCAGTTCGACGACAGTCGGGGAGTTCATGAAGATGCGCGGTTTCCTGGTCAATATGAAGATACGTTCCAGCCTGCTCGGCGTGCTGGGCTTCTTTTCGCTGCTGCTGGTCGTCGGGGCGGTGCTGGGGGTGTTCTCCCTGCGCGTGAGCAACGGCACGCTGGCCGATATTCGCCAGACCCAGGACATCGGCGACGCCCTGGCGCGCGTCATCAACAGCTACAAGGACACGGTCAATAACGTGGCGCGCACCGCCAATGCGCACTATGGCGACATCGTGCGCAGCATCGGCCAGCCGGTGCCGCTGTCGCAGGGCCTGGGCTCCGAGGCGGCCGGCCTGCTGCAGCGGGCCAGCGCCTCGCTGAACCGTGCCGACACCGAGTTCCAGTACTACAAGGGGCTGCCCCGGCCTGCGGGGGCGGAAGAGAGCCTGGCGGAAATCGACGCGGCCTATACGGCCCTGATGCAGCAGGGCGTGGCCCCGCTGCTGGATCTGCTCGGACGCGGCGACATGGCGGCCTACCACAAGCAGGCCCAGACCATGCACGATGCGTTCGAGGGGCGGCTGGCGCGGGCCGTGGAGGGCTTCGATTTCTGGCGCGCCAGCCAGCTGCAAGACGAATATGCGCAGGCCACCCTGCGCTACCAATGGGTCCTCGGCGCGGTGGCGGCCGGCGGCGGCGTTGCGGCGCTGCTGGTGTTCGGCACCTATCTGTTCCTGCGGCGGCGCGTGCTGATGCCGCTGCGCGAGGCGGGCCACCATTTCGACCGCATGGCGGCGGGCGACCTGACGGCGCGGGTGGAAGTGCGCAGCAGCAACGAGATCGGCCAGTTGATGGCGGCGCTCAAGCGCATGCAGGAGAACCTGGCGCGCACGGTGTCGCAGGTGCGGCGCGGGGTCGACGAGATCAATGTGGGCGCGCGCGAGATCTCGGCGGGCAACACGGACCTGAGCAGCCGCACCGAGCAGCAGGCGGCCTCGCTGGAAGAGACGGCGGCCTCGATGGAGGAGCTGGCCTCGACGGTCAAGCAGAACGCGGACAACGCGCGCCAGGCCAACCAGCTGGCGGCCAGCGCCTCGGACGTGGCCGAGCGCGGCGGCGCGGCGGTCTCGGAGGTGG